>Ga0209888_1000051_pt1 | contig 86598 bp, 65 predicted proteins | sample OrgsoiDNA_201059_FD_185807 | JGI IMG/M metagenome (GOLD analysis project Ga0209888, IMG submission 185807) | Permafrost soil microbial communities from the Arctic, to analyse light accelerated degradation of dissolved organic matter (DOM) -... | ecosystem: Environmental > Terrestrial > Soil >...
AAAGCATTAACTGGGACAAGCTGGGTTTCGATTACGTCAAGACCGACAAGCGCTACCTGTCGTACTACCGTAACGGTGAGTGGGACAACGGTGCGCTGACCGAAGACAACGTCCTGCATATCAGCGAGGGTTCCACCGCGCTGCATTACGGCCAACAGTGCTTCGAAGGCATGAAGGCCTACCGTTGCAAGGACGGTTCGATCAACCTGTTCCGTCCTGACCAGAACGCCGCGCGCATGCAGCGCAGCTGCTCGCGCCTGCTGATGCCGCACGTACCGACCGATGTGTTTATCGAAGCCTGCAAGCAGGTGGTCCGCGCCAACGAACGTTTCATCCCGCCTTACGGCACCGGCGGTGCGCTGTACCTGCGCCCGTTCGTGATCGGCGTGGGTGACAACATCGGCGTGCGTACCGCCCCCGAGTTCATCTTCTCGATCTTCTGCATCCCGGTCGGCGCCTACTTCAAGGGCGGCATGAAGCCGCACAACTTCGTGATCTCCAGCTACGACCGCGCCGCCCCGCAAGGCACCGGCGCAGCCAAGGTCGGTGGCAACTATGCCGCCAGCCTGATGCCGGGTGCCGAAGCCAAGAAGCGCGGCTTCGCCGACAGCATCTACCTGGATCCGCTGACCCACTCGAAGATCGAGGAAGTCGGTTCGGCCAACTTCTTCGGCATCACCCACAACAACGAATTCGTCACGCCGAAGTCGCCTTCGGTCTTGCCGGGTATCACCCGTCTGTCGTTGATCGAACTGGCCGAATCGCGCCTGGGCCTGAAGGTCATCGAAGGTGACGTGCTGATCGACAAGATCGCCGACTTCAAGGAAGCCGGTGCCTGCGGTACTGCCGCGGTGATCACGCCGATCGGCGGCATCGAGTACAACGGCAAGCTGCACGTGTTCCACAGCGAGACTGAAGTCGGTCCGGTGACCCAGCGTCTGTACAACGAACTGACCGGCGTGCAGACCGGTGACGTCGAAGCCCCGGCGGGTTGGATCGTCAAGGTCTGATACCGATGACGGCCTGATCCGGGCAGTCTTTTGAAGAGCCCGACCTGAGCAATCAGGTCGGGCTTTTTTGTGGGTGTTGCCTGGCCATCGTGTCCTGCTCATTCATAACAATTAAATATTTATTTTAAAAAATAATTTTAAATCATGCCTATTCTTTGTAAGGTAGAGCCAATGGGTCGTCATGGCGATGGCTGACCCAAGGTGCCATTTACGATTGGTGCCCGTGGTTTCCCCTGACTGTTCAAAGAGGTGTGCTCATGACTTTCTGGTTGTTGCTGGCAGTGGCGGGGGCCTTGGCCCTGGGGTATCGGCAGGCGTCCGCGCGCCTGTGGTTGGCGGGCGTGCTGGTCTGGCTGGCCGGCGGTTATCTGTTCGGCGTGGTCGGGCCATTGGGCACCGCCATCGGCGCTCTGTTGCTCCTGGCCCCGGCCGTGGTGCTGGCGGTCAGACCCTTGCGTCGGACCTTGCTCTCGCGTCGGGCCCTGGGTCTGTTTCGCCAGATCATGCCGGCCATGTCCGACACCGAGCGCGCGGCGATCGAGTCCGGGACCGTCTGGTGGGACGCCGAGCTGTTCAGCGGCAAACCGAGTTGGCAGCGCCTGCTGGGCGCCGCGCCGGCGCGCCTGAGCGAGGAAGAACAGGCTTTTCTCGACAATGAGGTGGAAACCCTCTGCGACATGGCCAATGACTGGGAAACCACCCAGGTCTGGCAGGACCTGTCGCCCCAAGCCTGGCAGTACACCAAGGAGGCCGGCTTTCTCGGCATGATCATTCCCCGCCAATACGGCGGCAAAGGTTTCTCCCACTATGCCCATTCCCAGGTGGTGATGAAGCTCTCGACCCGCTGTTCGGCGGCGGCGATCTCGGTGATGGTGCCCAATTCCCTGGGGCCGGCCGAACTGCTCCTGCATTACGGCACCGAGGCCCAGCGCCAGTATTATCTGCCGCGCCTGGCTCGGGGCGAGGATATTCCCTGTTTCGCCCTCACCAGTCCCTATGCCGGTTCCGACGCCGGGGCGATTCCCGATCTCGGGGTGGTCTGCAAGGGCACTTTCGACGGCCAGGAAGTGCTGGGTTTCAGCGTGACCTGGGACAAGCGCTATATCACCCTGGGGCCGATTGCCACGGTGCTCGGCCTGGCGTTCCGCGCCGAAGACCCCGATGGCCTGCTGGGCAGTCCGGGCAGCCTGGGGATCACCTGCGCGCTGATCCCCACGTCACATCCGGGGGTGCAGCACGGTCGCCGGCACTGGCCACTCAACGCGGTGTTCCAGAACGGGCCGACCCAGGGCAGGAATGTCTTTATCCCCCTGGAATGGGTGATCGGTGGTCGTGAGCAGGTCGGCAATGGCTGGCGCATGCTGATGGAGTGCCTGGCCGCCGGCCGGGCGATTTCGCTGCCCTCGGCGAATGTCGGCCTGGGCAAGGTCGCCGTGCGCGGGACCACGGCCTATGCCGCGATGCGCAAGCAATTCGGCCTGCCCATCGGCAAGTTCGAAGGGGTGCAGGCGCCACTGGCGCGCATGGCCGGGCATCTGTATGCCTGCGATGCGGTGCGCAAGGTGTCGGTGGCCGCCCTGGATGCCGGCGAGAAACCCTCGGTGATCTCCGCCATCGCCAAGTACCACGTGACCGAGCGGGCCCGGGCCATCGTCAACGACGGCATGGACATCGCCGCCGGCAAGGGCATCTGCATGGGCCCGAACAACTTCCTGGCCCGGGCCTACCAGCAAAGCCCGATTGCGATCACGGTGGAGGGCGCGAATATCATGACCCGTTGCCTGATCATCTATGGTCAGGGGTTGATTCGCTGCCATCCCTATGTGTTGCGTGAAATGGAGGCGGCCCGTCGCCAGGGACCCGAGGGGCTGGAAGCCTTCGACAGGGCGATGTTCGGCCATATCGGCTTTGTCCTGGCCAACACCGTCCGGGCCGTGGTGCACGGGTTGACGGCGGGCCGACTGCTCAAGGCTCCAGCGCAAACCGATCCGGCACTGGCCCCTTACTACCGGCAGATCGAACGCCTGTCGGTGGTGCTGGCGCTGGTTTCGGATATTTCCATGGGGGTGCTGGGCGGGGCGCTGAAACGCAAGGAAAGCATCACCGGACGACTCGGCGATATTCTTTCGCAGCTGTATATCCTGTCCTGCATCCTCAAGCGTTTCGACGACGACGGCCGGCCCCGGGCGGACCTGCCGCTGGTGCACTGGGCGGCCCAGGATGCCTTGTGGCGTGCCTATGAAGCCTTGAGTGAAACCCTCGACAACTATCCTTCGAAAGCCGCCAGCCGGGTGATTCGCGGCCTGGCGTTTCCGTTAGGTATTGCCCTGCGCAAACCTTCCGACCGGCTGCTGGCGGAAGTCGCCGAGCTGGTGCAAACCCCAGGCGAGAGCCGCGATCGGCTGTTGGCCGACTCCTATATCCCGCACCCGGATATCGACAAGCTGGCCTATGGTGAATTGGCGTTCCGACTGTTGCCCCAGGTGGACCTGATCGAAGCCCGGCTGAAACCGGCCGTGCGCCAAGGACTGGTCGCGCCATTGCCGATCTCCCGCGAGGCCTTTGTGCCCTGGCGGACCAAGGCCCTGGCCGCGCAACTGATCAGCGGTGAGGAGGGCGAGCTGCTCGGGCGCTATGTTGAATATGCCGACCATGGGATCCAGGTGGATGATTTCCCCCAGGACTTTGGTCTGTTGGAGGCGTTGCAGCGGCGCCAGGCGCATTTCGATCAGGCGGACAAGAGCCTGGGCAAGCGTCGGGTGGCCGCGGGCAACCCGGTTTAATGATGTTTCTCGGGTTTTTATCGGAATCTATTCATGGCTGACGGTTACCTTTCATTCATCAACACCCCCTGGGGCCACTGGCTGGCCCGGACCCTGGGCCTGCCGCAACCGCTGCCGTTGCGACGCTATCGCCAGGGGCAGGCGGGCAACCTGCTCAATCCGGTGGTGCTGGCCGCAGGGTCTTCGGGTCGCCTGTTGGGCGAGCTGCAACGGATCTTCGCCACCACCGAGACCGTGGCGGCGGTTCCGGCGAGCATCGATGCGCCGTCCACGGTCAAGGTCCAGGGGTTGGTGTTCGATGCCAGCGGCCTGAGCGATGTGCAGCAGCTGGACGAGTTGTACCGCTTCTTCCACGCCAATGTCCGGCGCCTGAGTGCCCACGGCCGGGTGCTGGTCCTCGGCACGCCGCCGGAACACTGCACGTCGCTCGGTCAAACGGTGGCACAGCGGGCCCTGGAGGGCTTCGTGCGCTCCCTGGGCAAGGAGCTGCGGCGGGCGATCACCGCGCAACTGCTGTATGTCGAGCCGGGAGCCGAAGCGGAAATGGACAGCAGCCTGCGTTTCTTCCTGTCCCGGCGTTCCGCGTTTGTCTCTGGCCAGGTGGTACGGATCGCCGAACCGGTGGACGTGCCCAGGGATATCCTCTGGGACAAACCGCTCACCGGGCGGCGTGCCCTGGTCACCGGCGCTTGTCGCGGCATCGGCCTGGCCATCGCCCAGGTACTGGCCGGTGAGGGCGCCCAGGTCGTCTGCCTGGATATTCCCGCCGTGGAAGCCGAGCTGCAGAGCGTGGCGGCGTCCCTCGGGGGCACCGCGCTGGCCCTGGACATCACCGCGCCGCAGACGGCCGAGCGACTGCTGGCATTCGCTGGCGAGCAAGGCGCTTTCGATATCGTTGTGCACAACGCCGGCATCACCCAGGACAAGACCCTGGCGAAAATGACCGAAGCCGCCTGGCGCAAGGTCATGGCGGTGAACCTGGAGGCGCCGTTGCAGCTGAGCATGGCGCTGTTGGAGGGGCAGGCGATCAACCCCGGTGGGCGGATTATCGGGGTGTCGTCGATTTCCGGCATCGCCGGCAACCTGGGGCAAAGCAACTACGCCACGTCCAAGGCCGGGGTGATCGGCCTGGTGCAGGGCCTGGCCTCGTTGGCGGCGCGTCAGCAGGTTACGGTCAACGCGGTGGCACCGGGGTTTATCGAAACGCAGATGACCGCGAAGATTCCGTTGCTGATCCGTGAAGCGGGGCGGCGGATGAACTCACTCTCTCAGGGCGGACAGCCCGAAGACGTCGCCCAAACCATTGCCTGGCTGGTGCATCCGGCTTCTGGCGGGATCAATGGACAGGTGGTCCGCGTCTGCGGGCAAAGCCTGCTGGGGGCCTGAATGATGAGCGCCGATTCCTCCATTCGTCTTATCGACCCGCCCCCTTCCGGTACCCGGCTGCTCTGGGCCGGCCTGCGCAGCTTGCGCAAGCCCAAGCTCGAAGGCCCGCCGCGCTTGCCCGACGAGCGACTGGTGCGGCCGGCGGTGGAGCTGGTGGAGGCGGACATTGTCCGTTATGCCCGGGCCTGTGGGTTTCGCCCCGAGCACGGGGTGCCGCTGTCGTTTCCCCATAACCTGGCCTTGCCTCTGCACTTGCTGCTGCTGACCAGTCCGGCCTTTCCCTGGCCGGCCAGCGGCATGGTCCATCTGGCCAATCGCATTCGCCAGTATCAACGCCTGGAAGCCGGGCAGGCCTTGCGCCTGGAAGTGCATTGCGAGCGTTGGGTGGCGCACCCCAAGGGCCAGGCAGTGCTGATCGTGACGCGGGCCAAAGGCGGCGGCAGCCTGGTCTGGGAAGGCGAAAGCCTGTATCTGCGCCGTGGGGTGGCCGCGCCCCAGGGTGAGCCCTGGCAGGGCGTATTGGAGCTGGACGAAGCCGCCCTGGTGCGCACCCAGCGCTGGTCGTTGCCGGCGGACCTGGGACGGCGTTTTGCCCGGATCTGCGGCGATTACAACCCGATCCATACCTCCTGGCTGGGGGCGCGCCTGTTTGGGTTCCGGCGGCCTATTGCCCACGGCATGTGGACCCTGGGCCGGGCACTGGCGGCGCAACAACCGCCACAGCCGCTGGCCGCGGCGGAGCTTACCTGTGAGTTCAAATTGCCCATCTTCCTGCCCGGCGGCGCCACGCTGTGGAATGTGCCGCCGACAGGCGCGCGCCATGAATTCGAAGTGCGCAACGTGGCAGGGGACAAGCCGCATATGCGCGGACTCTTTATTCGGGGAGATCGGTCATGAGTACCTACAGTTTCAGTCCGGCGCCGGTGCGGCGGGTCGCCATCCTCGGTGGCAATCGCATTCCGTTTGCCCGTTCCAACACGGTCTACGCCCAGGACAGCAACCAGGATCTGCTGGTGGCCGCCTTGCAGGGTTTGATCGATCGTCACGGCCTTGAGGGCAAGCGCCTGGGGGAATTCGCCGCCGGTGCGGTGATCAAGCATTCGCGGGACTTCAACTTGGCCCGGGAGTCCCTGCTGTCCACCACCTTGTCGCCGGAGACCCCGGCCTACGATGTGCAGCAGGCCTGCGGCACCGGCCTTGAGGCGGCGTTGCTGGTGGCCAACAAGATTGCCCTGGGACAGATCGACGTGGGGATTGCCGGCGGCGCCGATACCACCTCGGATGCGCCTATCGCGATCAACGAAGCCCTGCGCCAGATCCTCTTGCGGGCCAATCGCTCCAAGAGCCTGGGCGACAAACTGCGCAGCCTGCTCGCGGTGCGTCCGGGGATGTTCTTCAAACCGCTGCTGCCGCGCAACGGCGAACCGCGCACCGGGTTGTCCATGGGCGAGCATTGCGAGGAGATGGCCAAGCGTTGGCAGATCCGTCGACTGGCCCAGGACGAGCTGGCGCTGACCAGTCACCAACGCCTCGATGCCGCCTACAAGCGTGGTTTCTTCGATGACCTGATCAGCCCCTATCGCGGACTGAACCGCGATAACAACCTGCGCGCCGACGCCAGCCTGGAGAAACTCGCGGGCCTGGGGCCGGCCTACGACAAACGCAGCGGCACCCTGACCGCTGGCAACTCGACGCCGCTGACCGATGGCGCCTCGGTGGTCCTGCTGGCGAGCGAGGAATGGGCCCAGGCGAACAACCAGCGGGTGCTGGCTTACTTGCGTACCGGCGAAACCGCGGCGGTGAATTTTGTCGACGGCACTGAGGGCCTGCTGATGGCGCCGGCCTACGCCGTGCCGCGGATGCTCGCCCGCGAAGGCCTGGGCTTGCAGGATTTTGACTTCTACGAGATCCACGAAGCCTTTGCCGCCCAGGTGCTCTGCACCCTGAAGGCCTGGGAAGACCTCGACTATTGCCGTGAGCGCCTTGGCCTGGACGCGGCGCTGGGCTCGATTGACCGCAGCAAGCTCAACGTCAATGGCGGCTCCCTGGCCTGCGGGCATCCGTTTGCCGCCACCGGTGGGCGCTTGCTGGCGACCCTGGCCAAGGCGATTGACGAGCGCGGCCAGGGCCGTGGCCTGATCTCCGTGTGTGCCGCCGGCGGGCTGGGTGTGACCGCCATCGTCGAAAAATAAAACAACAACAAGGAAAGTGCCATGAGCGTCGCAAGCCTGCACAGCATTGACCAGCGCATCTGGTTGAGCGCCTACCTGCCGGGGGTTCCCGCCGATATCGAAAGCGAGATCGACCGTTATCCGTCACTGCGCGAGGTGTTTCTCGAACATATGGAGAAGTACCGCGAGCGTGTCGCCTACGTCAGCATCGGCACCGAGATGGGCTATGTCGAGTGGGAGCAGCGCGCCTTTGCCTTCGCGGCCTGGCTGCAGTCCCGAGGGGTGAAGAAGGGCGACCGCGTGGCGCTGATGATGCCCAACTGCCTGCAATATCCGATCTGCCTGTTCGGCACCTTGCTGGTGGGCGCGGTGGTGGTCAACGTCAACCCGTTGTATACCGCCCATGAACTCCGGCACTTGCTCAAGGACAGCGGTGCCGAGACCGTGGTGATCTTCGAGAACTTCGCCCACACCCTGGAACAGGCGCTGCCCGGCAGTGCGCTGAAAAACATTGTGGTGGCGGCGATCGGCGACCTGGTGGGTACGTTCAAGGGCGCGGCCTTGAACTTTGTGCTGCGGCATGTCCAGAAACAGGTGCCGCGTTTCCATCTGCCGGGGGCGATCCGCTTTCCCCGGATGATGAAGCAGGCCGCCTCGCTGCGGGCCAGGAAGGTCAAGCTGGCCCACGATGACATCGCCTTCCTGCAGTACACCGGCGGCACCACGGGCGATGCCAAGGGGGCGATGCTCACCCACCGTAATATCCTCGCCAACCTGATGCAGGCCAAGGCCTGGGTCGGCAATCAGCTGGATGAGAACCAGCAGGAAACCAACGTCACCCTGCTGCCGCTGTATCACGTGCTGTCGCTGACGGTGAATTGCCTGATGTTCATGTGCCTGGGCGGGCGCAATATCCTGATCGCCAACCCCCGTGACGTGAAGCGGGTGCAGATGATCCTGCGCAAGGAGAAGTTCAACGGCATTGTCGGGGTCAATACCCTGTTCAACGGGCTGCTGGAAAACGCGGAGTTCCGTGGCCGGGACTTTTCCGATCTGAAGCTGGCGATTGCCGGCGGCATGGCCACCCACACCGCCGTGGCTCGGCGCTGGAAGGAAGTGACCGGGGTGCCGATCATCGAAGGCTACGGGCTGACCGAGTGTTCGCCGGTGGTCAGCATCAGCCCCATCGACATTGCGCGGATGCGCGAGGGGGATTTCAGCGGGACCATCGGTGTGCCGTTGCCTTCGACCTGGGTGCGTTTCATGCGCGAAGACGGCGAGCTGGCAGAGCTGGGTGAGGAGGGCGAGTTGCAGGTCCGCGGCCCACAGGTGATGAAAGGCTACTGGCAGCGGCCGGAGGAAACCGCCCAGGTGCTGGACCGGGCCGGCTGGCTGTCGACCGGCGATATCGGGGTGATGAATGAACAGGGCTTCATCCGCCTGGTGGACCGCAAGAAGGACATGATCCTGGTGTCGGGCTTCAATGTGTACCCCAACGAGATCGAGGATGTGGTCGCCCTGCACCCCGGCGTCGCGGAAGTGGCGGCCATCGGCGTCGCCGATCAGGTCACCGGGGAACGGGTGAAGGTCTTCGTGGTGCGCAAGGACCCGGCCCTGACCGAAGCCCAGTTGCTGGCGCATTGCCGGGAGTACCTGACGGGGTACAAGGTGCCGCGGATTGTCGAGTTTCGCACCGAGGAACTGCCCAAGACCACGGTGGGCAAAGTGCTACGCCGCGCGCTGCGTGACCATTTGTCTCCTTGATAGGCGCTTTGCAGTGAATTTCTTGTTATAAACACACTCCGATACGTCTCCACGGGACCGGCGCCAGTGCGTCTGTGTGGGGGTATCGGACGTTTTTGCTGTCATTTCAGTTGCTGACTCGATAACTCGGCCTTAGACTGCCGCCCCTCGTAAATTGAGTGCCGGGTGGCGCTTGGAATGGACGGCGCCTTTCTGTGCATCCCCTCAGGTGTGCAGAACGCTCCCTAATTCGCCTTAATGCACGTATTTTCTATAGAGAAATCAATGACAAAGGAAAAGTTGCTGGCCATGCCGGCGGACGACTACATGAATGCCGAGCAACTGGCTTTCTTTACCGAGCTGTTGCAAGCGATGAAAGTCGAAACCCACGAGCGTATCGAGCAGAACCGTATTGCCATCGAGAGTCTCGATACCCCGGCTGACCCGGCTGACGCCGCTTCCGTTGAAGAAGAACGCACCTGGCTGGTGAATGCCATCGACCGCGACCAGCGCATGCTGCCGCAGTTGGAACAGGCACTGCTGCGCATCAACGACGACTCCTTCGGCTGGTGCGACGACAGCGGCGAGGCGATCGGCCTCAAGCGCCTGCTGATCAGCCCGACCACCAAGTACTGCATCGAAGCTCAGGAACGTCACGAGCAGATCGACAAGCATCAGCGCCAAGCCTGATCGCTGCCCCTTGTAGGAGCCGGCTTGCTGGCGATCCGGACGACGCGTATTGCTGTCTGTCCATCGCCAGTAAACCCACCTCCACACCTGCCCCACAGCAACTATCGTTGATGCACGCGCCCTACAACTAACGGACCATGGCTAATGGCCCGATAGTGGCGTTTAATGCAAAAAAACAACTAGAAGCTCACGGTGGGTAAGTACATGTCTGGAGAAGGAATTCTGCCTGGGGTCGGGACGCACGCGGATGTGCCATCGAAACCGGCGCTGCGCTGGCTGACACCCCTGATACAGAGTGTGGGACTGGCGCTGTTGTTGTCGGCCATGGCCTTTGCCGGTTGGTCACTGGGGCTTTGCCTGCCCCTGGCGCTGTTGTTGATCTGGCTGCCGCGCCTGCGGATGCGCCAGACCCCGGCACCCGCCGTGCAGAGCGGCGGTGATGCCCTGGCGCAATTGACCCGCGACCTTTCCCATACCACCAGTCATAACGCCCTGTCCGCCGCCGGCGTGGCTTTTTCGGTCAAGCAACTGGCCGGGAAGGTGCAGTCGCAGCTCGGTGCCGCCGCGCAGATTGTCGCCAGTGCCGAGCGGGTGATCCACACCGAGCAGACCACCTCGCACTTGAGCCAGCAGGCCCTGGGCTCGGCCAGTCAGGCCCGCAGCAGCAGCGCCGAAGGGCACACGGTGCTGGCGGAGTCCATCGGCCGCATGCACCGGCTCAGCCAGCAGGCCAATGCCAGTCGCGAGACGATCGAGGCCCTGAGCCTGCGCAGCGAGGAAATCCAGCGGGTGACCCTGGTGATCCAGGCGATCGCCAGCCAGACCAATCTGCTGGCCCTTAACGCCGCCATCGAGGCGGCCCGCGCCGGCGAGCATGGCCGCGGTTTTGCCGTGGTCGCTGACGAAGTCCGCGGATTGGCTGGGCGTACGGCCACGGCGACCGATGAGGTCGGGGTCATGGTGGCCGATATCCAGCAGCGCACTACCCAGGTCGTCGAGCAGATTCGCCAACTGGCCCAGGATCTCGACGGCGGCGTTGAACAGGTCGAGGATACCGGCCGGCATCTGGAGAATATCGCCAGCCTGGCCGCCAGTGTCGAAGCGCAGGTGGGCGAGATCGCCCGCGGTGCGCAGAGCAACCGTGAGCAGCTGGACAGCCTGTTCACGGCGGTGGAGCAGATGCGCGGCGACCTGGCCGTCAGCGACCAGCAGACCCGCCACCTGACCCAGGCGGCGATCCAGATGGAAGGGCAGGCCGAGACCATCAGCCAGCGCCTGGCCGAGGTCGGCCTGGATGATTACCACCAGCGGGTCTACGACCTCGCCCGCGAAGGGGCCGGGCAGATTGCCGCGCGTTTCGAGGCGGATATCGAGCAGAGTCGCATCAGCCTCGATGATCTGTTCGACCGTACTTACCAGCCGATCCCCAACACCTCGCCGGCCAAATACCAGACGCGTTTCGACCGTTACACCGATCAGGTCCTGCCGGCGATCCAGGAGCCGTTGCTGGCGCGTCATGAAGGTTTGGTGTTCGCCATCGCCTGTACGCCCCAGGGTTATGTGCCGACCCATAACCAGGCGTTTTGCCAGCCCCTGACGGGGAATCCGCAGCACGACACGCTGCACAACCGGACCAAACGCAAGTTCGATGACCGTACGGGGATTCGCTGTGGCAGCCACCAGCAGCCGCTGTTGTTGCAGACCTACACCCGCGACACCGGTGAGTTGATGCATGACCTGTCGGTGCCGATCATGATCAAGGGCCGGCACTGGGGCGGGCTGCGCCTGGGCTACAAACCGGAAGGTGCACCCAAAAAAGGGTGATGCTGTACTCAAGGGCCTCTTCGCCGCACCGCGGCGAAGACGTCAGTTCAACCACCGCAAGACTGTGGGAGTTGCTCAGGCCGTAGTGTCAGTCATCCCGGCCATCAGCTTTTCCGCCATGAACAGCGCGGTGCTGGTGCCGTTCAGCGCCGCGCCGAGGGCGGCGACCTGGGCCTTGGCCGGCTGGACCGCGGCTTCGCGGGCCGCTGCGTCAGGGTGATGGCCGCTTTTGGTCGCGGCCAGGCGAGCGTTGGCCCGGCGCAGTTTTTGCTGCAACTGCTCGATCTGTGCCCGGAGTTTCTTGACCCGATCCTGCGCGGCCTTTGCGTTGGCCGCGAGGCTGTCGCTCAGCAGATTCAATCCACTGTCTTCGCTCAGCAAGGGGTCGGACGAAAGGCGGCTGGTGACACTGCCGCTGTCTTCGCTTGAGGGCAGCAGGAAGGCGGACGGGATCAAGGAAACATTCAAGTTGATCATCGGCGGTACTCCTGGAATGACGCTTGCCAGCTTATCGACCGCAGAGGCGTGTTCTGTAGCCTCGCTGAGGGCTTCCAGCCGATATTTGCGACAGACTGGACACAATCGAGGACTTTTTGTCTTGTAAGATGCCGCCCACGGGTAGTTTGATTGGCCCCAATGGCCTGACGTGTTCTAGAATCACTTCCAGTGCCCAGGGGCTGATTTCATTCAGGGCATTTTTTTGCAACCTGCATGTCGGAAATTACTTTTTTTCAAGAAGGCCTTCCCTCGCAAATTCAGTTGCCGGTTTCCCATGATCGGTGCAATGCGGTGTTTTCCTTCAAGCGCTGATGACACTTCGCAGAAGTCATGGGACCTTGCATCCATTAGGCTTTCTGCGTACCGGTGAGCGTCACCAGGCCGCGCGGGCAAACATCAGGGCTTTCTATTCGGTAACCGACGGCAGTGACCGAACGTTTTGTGTTGCCTGACACTCGCCGGGCGGCTTCATTTTTCGAGTTTGAGGACTTTTCGTTGGCAGTCAGTAATCTGGATATGCATGCACTGTTTGTACTGGGTGATCTTCGGGCCAAGCTGGTCAAGCAGTTTCAATCGCGTTTCGTCTATATCACCGAACAAACCGCCGAAGGCATCTACATTGCCGAGATCGACACCGAAACCTCCCTGGTGGTCGATGACAAGCAGCACCTGGAGCTGAAAGTCGGCGATCATTTTCGTGCCGCGGTATTGCCCAGCCGCGAAGGCGGCAAGTTCGACATCAAGTTCCGCGAGATCAAACTGACGGTCTATGGCCTGGGCGACTATGCCTATATCACCGTACCGGAAGGCCATGGCATTGTGTTCAAGGAAGGACATACCGTGGTGATGGTGTTTGCCGCCCATGAACAGTTGCAGGGCACCTTGAGCAAGACCCTCAAGGACGTGACCAAGAAGGCCGCGCGCTGGCGCAAGGGCGAACTGACCTTCAAGGCCAGCGAGTAATGGGTTTGACCCGGGCCGATTTCCATCAACAGCATGTGCAGCAGGCCAGTGCCGAGGCCCGCCGGCTGTTCGAACGCAAGGCTGAACTGCAAGGCGCCTGGCTCAACTGGGTCGCGGCGCAATTGTATGCCCTGGGGCCTGCCGAGTATGTCAGCATGGTCCGACGTGAGTTGCAGCAACTTCAGTCGCCAGATACTCACTGATCGCTGGCGCATCATTCCGGGAACCTCGACTACAGTTCTGCTGACTGAAGATTTCCGGGCTTTCGGATTTTTCGCCGATAGACGATCTGCGATTGAGGTAATTCCATGAAAGGATTTCGCGCGCTGTTCGCCAGCGCCCTGGCTGTTTGCTGTATTGGCGCCATGCCGCTTGCGGTTCGGGCCGCGCCCCAGCCGATCCACTTTGCCGACCTGAACTGGGAAAGTGGCAGTCTGATCACCGACATCCTGCGGTATATCGTCGAGAAAGGTTACGGCCTGCCGACCGATATGCTGCCCGGGACCACCGTGACCCTGGAAACGGCCCTGGCCAAGAATGATATCCAGGTGATCGGCGAAGAGTGGGCCGGGCGCAGTCCGGTGTGGGTCAAGGCAGAAGCGGCGGGCGAGGTCGTGGCGGTTGGCGATACCGTCAAGGGTGCCACCGAGGGCTGGTGGGTGCCGGAGTACGTGATCAAGGGCGATCCGGAGCGTGGCATCAAGCCCCTGGCGCCCGATCTGCACGGGGTCGCCGACCTGGCCCGGTACAAGGATGTGTTCCGCGACCCGGAGTCGCCGGATAAAGGCCGTTTTCTCAACAGCCCGATCGGCTGGACCTCGGAAATCGTCAACCAGCAGAAGCTCAAGGCCTACGGCCTGACCGACAGCTACGTGAACTTTCGCAGTGGTTCTGGAGCGGCGTTGGATGCGGAGATCACCTCGTCGATCCGCCGTGGCAAGCCGATCCTGTTCTATTACTGGTCGCCGACGCCGCTGCTGGGCAAGTTCAAGCTGGTCCAGTTGCAGGAGCCGGCCTTTGATGCCGAAGCCTGGAAGACCCTGACCGACCCGGAGAATCCCGATCCCAAGCCGAGCCGTTCCCTGGCCTCGAAGTTGAGCATTGGCGTTTCGACGCCGTTCAAGACGCAATACCCGCAGGTGCTGGCGTTTTTCGCCAAGGTCGACCTGCCGATCGATGTGTTGAACCAGGCACTGGCGAAAATGAGTGAAGAGCGCCTGCCGCCACGCCAGGTGACGGAGGCTTTCCTCAAGGAGCACCCGGAGGTCTGGAAGGCCTGGTTACCCGTGGATGTGGCCAACAAGGTCGCCGCCGGCCTCAAATGAGGCCGGCAGGCGGGTTTTACAGCTCGTTGACGTCGACCCAGCGCTGTTCCCTGGCTGCCCGGCGAATTGTCGTTGCCAGGCGTTCCACCTGCCAGGCCTCTTCGAAGTCGGTCCCCGTCTGGCTTCGGCCGGCCAGCGCCTCGATCAGCGCCTGGACCTCCAGGGTCTTGAGCTCGTTGTAGCCTAACTGATGGCCGGCGGCGGGGCTGAAGGCCGCGTAACGCGGTAGATGCGGCCCGGCCAGCAGGCGTTGGAAACCGCTTTGGCCGGCGCGGCAGAGTTGCAGTTCGTTCAAGCGCTCCTGGTCGAAGGCCAGGGTGCCCCGGGTGCCGCTGATCTCGAAGCTCAGGTGGTTCTTGTAGCCGTGCTTGAGCCAGCTGCTGCTGATCGCGCCCCGGGCGCCGTTGGCGAAGCGCAGCAGGGCGTGGACTTGGTCGTCGACGGCAATCGTGCGGGTCTCCAGGCTACCGGCACTGGCCGGGCGCTGCCCATGGACGGTGCGGGTGTCGGCACACACGGTGGTGATATCGCCGAGCAGATAGCGGGCCATGGCCAGCAGATGGCTGCCCAGGTCGGCCAGGGCGCCGCCGGCATGCTGTGGTTCGCAGCGCCAGGACCAGGGCGAGACCGGGTCGGCCATGAAATCCTCGCTGAACTCACCCTGGAAACCGACGATCTCCCCCAGTTCGCCGCTCTGGATCAGCTCGCGGGCCAGGTCGATCATCGGGTTGTGCTGGTAGTTGTAGCCCACGCGGGTGACCACGCCGGCCTGGCGGGCCGCATCACGCATTTGCGTTGCCTGATCCAGGTCGACCGCCAGGGGTTTTTCGCAGTACACCGCCTTGCCCGCCGCAAGGGCGGCCATGGCCATGGGGAAATGCAGATGATTGGGCGTGGTGATAGCCACCACCCCGACCCGGGGATCGTCAATCAGCTGTTGCCAGTCGCCGTAGGCCTGCTCGAAACCCCAGGCCTGGGCACAGGATTCGGCACGTCGGGCGTCGGCATCCGCCAATGCGACCAGGCGCAGCTTCAGCGGCAGTTCGAATACGGCGCTGGCATTGTGAAATGCCAGCGCGTGGGCACGGCCCATAAAGCCCGTGCCGATCAAGCCTATTCCCAACTCGTCCATCGGCGCACCTTCTGATTATTATTTTCAGGAAGGACTATTTATAGAATTTAAATTCAATAAATTCAACTAATGGAATTTTTATTTCGATATCAGGACAGAAAACCACCGTCCACGTTCAGTGCTACCCCGGTGGTATAGCTGGAGGCATCGCTGGCCAGGTACAGCACGGCCCCGGCCATTTCGCTCGGTGCGGCGACGCGCTTGAGTGGGATCTGTTGCAGGGCGGTCTTGAGGATCGCTTCGTTGCTGACCAGGGCCGAGGCGAACTTGGTGTCGGTCAGGCCTGGGAGCAGGGCGTTGCAACGGATGCCGAACTGCGCGCATTCCTTGGCGAAGACCTTGGTCATATTGATCACGGCGGCCTTGGTCACCGAGTAGATGCCCTGGAAGATGCCTGGGGAAATACCGTTGATCGAAGCCACGTTGATGATGCTGCCACCGCCGTGCTCGCGCATCAGCTTGCCGGCTTCCACCGACATGAAGAAGTAGCCACGGATGTTCACGTCGACGGTTTTCTGGAACGCGCTGAGGTCGGTGTCCAGCACGTTGCAGAACTGCGGGTTGGTGGCGGCGTTGTTGACCAGGATGTCCAGGCGCCCGAACTGCTCGCGGATACCGGCGAAGACCTGGCTGATCTGTTCCATTTCGCCGATATGGCAGGCGATGGCGGTGGCCTTGCCGCCTTCGGCGATGATGGCGTCGGCCACATGCTGGCAGCCTTCGAGCTTGCGGCTCGAGACGATCACATGGGCGCCTTGCTGGGCCAGCAGCTTGGCAATGGCCTCGCCGATACCGCGGCTGGCGCCGGAAACAAAGGCGATCTTGCCGTCGAGGTCGAACAACTGGGTCTTGGACATGGTTATTTTCCTGGTTGTAGGCGCGGTCAGAGGCTGGACGACTGGATGACTTTCAGGCTCATCTGCTCCAGCAGCTTGTTCATGTGAATGAACTGCGCGAAGCGTTTGTCCTGGGTCTGGCCGTGGAAGAAGCGGTAGTAGATCTGCTGCACGATGCCGGCCAGGCGGAACAGGCCGTAGGTGTAGTAGAAGTCGAAGTTGTCGATGGCGATCCCCGAGCGTTCGGCGTAGTAGTCGACGAACTGGCGGCGGGTCAGCATGCCGGGGGCGTGGCTCGGCTGGCGGCGCATCAATTGCACCGGGGCCGGGTCGCCGGCTTCGATCCAGTAGGCCAGGGTATTGCCCAGGTCCATCAGCGGGTTGCCGATGGTGGTCAGTTCCCAGTCGAGCACACCGATGATCTGCATCGGGTTGTGGGGATCGAGGATCACATTGTCGAAGCGGTAGTCGTTGTGCACGATGCTCGAGGTCGGATGATCGGCGGGCATCTTGTCGTTGAGCCAGGTCCGTACCGCTTCCCAGCTTGGGGCGTCAGGGGTCAGGGCTTTTTCGTAACGCTCGCTCCAGCCGCGGATCTGCCGTTCGACATAACCCTCGGGTTTGCCCAGATCAGCCAGGCCACAGGCGGTGTAGTCGACCTGGTGCAGTTCGACCATGCGGTCGATAAAGCTCTTGCACAGGGTTTCGGTCTGCGCGGCATCCAGGCCCAGTTCCGGCGGCAGGTCGGAGCGCAGGATAATGCCCTCGACCCGCTGCATCACATAAAACTCGGCGCCGATCACCGATTCGTCGGTGCAGTGCACGTAGGCCTTGGGGCAGTACGGGAAACCGTCCTTGAGCTGGTTGAGGATGCGGAACTCGCGGCCCATGTCGTGGGCGGACTTGGCCTTGTGACCGAACGGCGGCCGGCGCAGGACAAACTCCTGTTCCGGGTAGCGGATCAGGTAGGTCAGGTTCGAGGCACCGCCGGGGAACTGGCTGATCGTCGGCAGGCCGTGCAGGCCCGGAATATGGGCCTTGAGGTACGGATCGATCAAGCCGGCATCCAGCTCTTCGCCGGCGCGGATACGGGTGGACTGGTCAGTAAGCGTCATGCTTATCCCTTCTGCTTATTCTGGAGGCCAGAGATTATTGACTAATCTAATGCTCGCCCTGTCTGCCTACAAGCGCGGCCGGCTGTTATAGGCCGGGGTGTTGCAGGATGATCAGCGTGCCTGATGTGCCAGCGTAGAGGGAACGCGCTGCTTGGCAAGAATGCGCATTATCGGAGCAGGCTTGCTCGCAACGGTGGTCGATATAACGCACGAAACCCGATGCCCACGACGCCTGGGTGGGCATCGTGAGCTATCGGGTTTCGACTGTTTGCAGGCGTGAATCAGGCCGGGAACAGCTCGCTCAGCTTCATCGACAGCATCATGTCGCCTTCAACGCGCAGCTTGCCGCCCATGAAGGCCTGCATGCCGTCGGTGTCGCCGCTGACGATGCCTTTCATGGTCTCGCCGTCGGTGACCAGGGTCACGTTGGCATCCGGGTTTTCGCCTTCCAGCAGTTCGCAGGTGCCGTTTTTGACGATCAGCGAGAAGTGCTGGGTGTCATCGATACGGAAACCGAAGACAACGTCCAGGCCGGCAGCGGCGGCTGGGTTGAACTTGGTTTTCATTGCTTCTACGGCGTGGGCTACAGAGGTCATGGTTCGATCCTTTTATGGGTAAATACGGCGACGACCCCACAAGGGTCACGGTGGGCCGGAGCTTATCGGAAGGTGATCAGCTCCGGGGCCTTCATCAGTTGCAGGTGCGCTTGACTGTTGAAGGTAGCCAGGGCCACCTCGCGACCGCGAAACTTGAGCTGGTTGAGCGAGGTGTTGACGATCTGCCAGTTCAGCTCAAAGGCTTCCCTGGCTGGAATTCGGGTGATCAGGTGGAGCAGGGCGGTGATGGTGCCGCCGGAGGTGAACACGGCGATTTTCTGGCTGTTGTCGGCCTGCTCGAGAATCCGCTGCAGCCCGCCCTCGACCCGGGCGACAAAGCCCTGCCAGCTTTCCAGCTCCGGAGTGTCATGCTTGCCACTGAGCCAGCGCTCGATGATCAGGGCGAACAGGCGCTGGAACTCGCCACGGTTTTGCGCGGCGTTGCGCAGGATGTGCAGGGCTTCGGGTTCTTCCGGCAGCAGGCCGGGCAACAGCGCGCGGATGATAGCGTCGGCGTCGAACTCGTTGAAGGCCGCATCGGTCTCAAGCTTGGGGATCGACAGGCCTGCGGCGCTGCACTGCTGCAAGGCGGTGAGGGCGGTATCCTGCTGGCGGCGTAGATCGCCCGCCAGGCAACGGTCGAAGCTCAGGCCCAGGTCGGCCAGGTGCCGGCCGAGGACCTCGGCCTGGCGAATACCGATCAGCGAGAGCACGTCGTAGTCGTCCGCGCCGAAGGAGGCTTGGCCATGTCGAATCAGATAAATGCTGCCCACGTCCGCGTCGTCCCGGTACGTTGAAGGTCTGGCGAGGTTATGAGGATGCCGGAAGCCTGTCAATAAAAAAACATACGCTCGTTTGAAATGTTTGTTGGAGACACAATTCAGGCGGTGCCATAACTGGTCGCAGCGCCGCCTCGACGGTATGCTGGGTTGGTCGTGAGTCCCCACAGCCGGGGGCCGCCTGTTTTTGTAAGGAGTCACCGTGGAGTTTGTCCTTGAGTACGCAAGTTTTCTGGCTAAAACCGTTACCCTGGTCATCGCGATCGTCGTGGTCCTGGTGACTGCGGCCACGCTGCGCAGTAAAGGTCGGCGCCGGTCGGCGGGGCAGTTGCAGGTCAGCAAGCTCAACGATTTCTACAAGGGCCTGCGCGAACGCCTGGAGCAGAGCCTGCTCGACAAGGACCAGCTCAAGAGCCTGCGCAAGCAGCAGGCCAAGGGCGAGAAAAAACACAAGAAGCAGCCGGAGACCAAACCACGGGTGTTCGTGCTGGATTTCGATGGCGATATAAAGGCTTCGGCCACTGAAAGCCTGCGTCACGAGATTACCGCACTGCTGAGCCTGGCCACGCCCAAGGATGAAGTGGTGCTGCGCCTGGAAAGCGGTGGCGGCATGGTCCACAGCTATGGCCTGGCCTCCTCGCAACTGGCGCGTATCCGTCAGGCCGGCGTCCCGCTGACCATCTGCATCGACAAGGTCGCGGCCAGCGGCGGCTACATGATGGCCTGCATCGGCGACAAGATCATCAGTGCACCTTTTGCCATTCTCGGTTCGATTGGCGTGGTGGCGCAGTTGCCCAACGTCAACAAGTTGCTGAAGAAACACGATATCGATTTCGAAGTGCTGACCGCTGGCGAGTACAAGCGTACCTTGACCGTGTTTGGCGAAAACACTGAAAAAGGCCGTGAGAAATTTCAGCAGGACCTGGATATCACCCATCGCCTGTTCAAGAACTTTGTCTCGCAGTACCGTCCGCAACTGGCCATCGATGAAGTGGCTACCGGCGAAATCTGGCTGGGTATCGCGGCCCTGGAAAAACAACTGGTGGATGAACTGAAGACCAGCGATGAATACCTGGCCGACCGCGCAAAAAATGCCGAGTTGTTTCACCTGCATTATGCCGAACGCAAGAGCCTGCAAGAGCGGGTCGGCCTGGCGGCGAGCAGTTCGCTGGACCGTGTACTGCTCAACTGGTGGAGTCGCCTGACACAGCAGCGTTTCTGGTAAGTCGTTGTCGTGATGGTTTCTGTCGGTCGTCCTGGATAGAAACCATCCCACCCTCAATAAGTACCCCCTCTCCCTGCCAAGCGCTCAATAAGCTGGAATCTCTAATGGATATCCAGGTTGATTGCCATGGAAGAAACAACAGTCATCAAGCAAGGCTCGGCACCTGCCGAGGCAGGCATTCATTTCAATACGATCAAGGAGAAGATTCCCGTTTGGCTCTACCGGGCCGCTCCGGAAATACGCCTGTTATTTCGTGAACATCTGTTGGCGCTGGAAACAGCGAGGCATGAAGTTCAACAAATTATGGTGCGCTTCCAGAAGATCGATGTGTTCTGCATGCCACTTCTGGTCCAGGCGCTGGAAAGACAGATCAACGGCGACCAGAAACTGCAAAATGCGCGGTTTGTCAGGGTCGACACAACTTACCTGTCCAGTCTCTTCGAGGACAAACTCTATACCTTCGCCCACAGCCAAACGTTGCTGGAGGCGGCCTTGCAGAACTTCGAGGCTGGAGAGACCGAGCGGGGAGCGCTGGCAGGCAAGGCCGTTATCCAGTTTCCCGGTGGCACTTCGGGCATCAACGCCTCGCTGGCACCGGAAGACTTTGCCTTGGCTTGTCGAGCCCTGGACCTGGGCACCTTGTATCAGGCGCATATCGACAGTGTGTTCAATCCTCCCGATCAGCCGGTGGCCACTGGGGCTTTGTCGGTAACGCAGCACTTTGCCGAATATGACAAACAGGCGCTGGCAGTGAGCGCTGATGTCGCCTACATGAAGGGGGATATCACATCGGCGACCTATGGTTTACTCATGTCGCTGGTCAGGGGCGAAACAGGACCGAAGTTCGGTGGAAAACCGGTTCATTGCAGCCGAATGAAGATGCTCACTTCCGAGTTGAGCGGCTTTGTAGTCATTGGCGCGGCGCTGACGGAAGATTCTGAATTGCCCTGCATTGCCTATATTCCGGAGGATCCACACTGTCCTTTGAAATGGTACGGCAGCTTTGTCCGTTTCGAGCATGCGTTGACCCTGAAGCTTCGAGACCAGTCTTACCAGCAGTTCTTCAGCCGCTTTGTCCCTGAAGAACAACGGTTGCGGTTCTTTCGTACCCTGAATGCCAACTTGCTGTCCGTGGATCGAAAGTGGCCGCCGGTACCGGCGATCTTTCAATATATCCCGTTAAGCGAATTGCCCATCAGGGGTGGCCTGTTCGAAAGTTTCCAGCAACAACGCTACCGCCAGATCAAGGCGCACGCTCGGCAACTGGCGGTACCCACGGCCGACGTCGACGCCCGGGTACGCCAGGCGCGTCTGGACGCTTACCGCGAAGCCGGTCTGGGCCTGTTGGCGCTGGCCTTGTCGTTCGTGCCGGTGATCGGCCAGATCATCCTGGCGGCAGCCGTGGTGAATATGGTTGTGGAGGTCTATGACGGATTCGCGGCTTGGCAGCTCGGGGAAAAACGCGAGGCCCTCGCTTATCTGCTGGGTGTGGCTGAAGACATCGCCCTGTTGGCGGCTGGGGCCATGGTGGTGACGGGCGGCAAGGCACTGTTCAAGACTCGGTCTTCGGTTTCAGTCGACGCCTTGATCCCCGTTGAGGCGCCAGGAGGCCAGCGCCGCTTGTGGAGGGCCGATCTTGCCCCCTATGAGCGTGATATCCGTTTGCCTGAGGATCTCCAGGCCAATGAGATGGGGCTTTATCCGTTCCAGGGCCAGCTCTATCTACCACTGTCAGGGAAGCTGTATGCCGTGAGGTATGACAGGGCTCGCCTGCGATGGCAGATTGAGCACCCAGGAGGCGGAGAGTTTCACGCCGTGCCGCTCAAGTTCAACCGTACGGGGGTCTGGCAAACGATTTACGAGCGAGTCGCGGACTGGTCCGCGGAGCAATTGTTCCACCGCCTCGGCGAATCCATGGCCGGACTCGGCGACCAACTGCGATTGCAGATCCGCCAGCTGTGTTCCGCCGAGGAGAATGTTTTACGCAAGGCCCTGACGAACAACCAGATGGTGCCCGCGCTGCTGCTCGATACGATCAAGCGCTTCAGGATCGACCAGGCCATCAGCGATTTCATCGGCGAGGTGCCCGGCGCCATATCGCGAACGCTGGAGCAGGGCGATCTGCGCTTGCGGGTGCTGACGTCGCTGCCGGACTGGCCGGAAAACCGGGTCGTCCAGGTGTTCAATGGTTTGGGGGACGTCATCGGGGAGTACGGTCGGCGTACTTCCGAACAGTTCTCCTCGTTCCAGATCATCGAGTCACAGCTCAAGAATGGCGACTTGCTCAGGTCGACGCTGAGCATGTTGAGCGAGCCTGAGCGCCACACGCTGCTCGGTGCTGCGCTGACGGACAATGGGGCGCGTGTCCGGGCACTGGGCCAGCGCCTCAGGCAATGGGCTGGACAGCGAAGGCAATCGCTATTTGAGGAGCTGTATACGGCGAGCGAGAAAACCGATGACGACAGGGTCAATCGTATTCTAGGGGCGTTCCCCAGCTTGCCGGGAAGTGTCGCCCAGGAGTTGATCGCCCATGCCGGCAGCGCCGAACTCGATCTCTTGAAGACGCGGGTGCCGCTACGGTTCTCGGAGGAAATCCGCTGGTTCCTCAAGCGCTTGCAGCTCAACCGGGTGTGCGAGAGCTGGTATTTGCTGGCCCCGCAATATGCCCAGGCAGGCCGTCTCGCGCTGCATATGCTGGAGCGATTACCCGGCTGGCCAGACAGGGGAGTGCGGATTGAGCTGCGCGAACAGCGCTTTACCAGTGAGGCACTTGCAGCGGTAGGGGATCCGGATATCGCCACGCCCCGGGTAATTCTCAAGGTCGGGCGACAGTACAACGCCTTCGATCATCTGGGGACGTTCCTGGGCAGAGCGAATAACATTTTCGACGCGCTGGTTCATGCCTTGCCGGAGCCTGATCGGGTTGCCATCGGACTCAGCGGCGCGCAGCGAGGTGACTGGCTGAAAGAGCAGATTGTCGCTCAGGTTGCCCGAGACCCTTATGCCGCCCAGGATACGCTTGGCCTGTCGCCTTTCAATCGTTGGTTCAGGTCGCCGATGCGCCTGGCCTCTGGGCGCATCGGTTACCCGATGAGCGATGGTGGCAGGATTCTGGGTTATTCCGAGCGATTGATCGGTCGTGTACGTGATCTGTACCCGGGATTCTCCTCGGAAGAGGTGGGTAGTTTTCTCACTTCACTCCAACTGCCCGAGTCTGCCTGCATGGTGGAGCTCGAACGCTTGCGGGAGGAGTACGATGCGTTGTTCGCCACCCTGGATAAATGGGTGCAACGCCAGACCTGGCGACGTGTACGGGGCACCTTGCAAGTCGCCCCCGTGGCCCTCGACAACAAGCAGCGGGTGGCTGAGGCGATCCTGGCCTGCTGGAGAAAACAGTCCAACCGCAACCTGCTGGGCGGGCAGTACTTATACGAACTGGACCTGTTGGGCATGCGGGTCGGGGACTTGCCGGCAATCAGCGCCGACTTCAGTCATGTGGGCTTTTTGTTCATGAATGACATGGCCGTCGCCAGCACCGAAGTCTCATTTTTATCCGGATTCAGGCAGTTGCGCTGGTTGTCCATGGGCTTCAACCATCTGAGCAGCCTGCCGGTGGAGTTGGAGCAGATGTCCGAACTGGTCCATCTGCACCTGCCGGGCAACCAGATTGTGCTGAACGCCCAGGCGGCGGGTGTGCTGGCCCGCCTGACCCGCCTGAAATTTCTCAATCTTTCGGATAATCCGTTGTTCCAGCCCCCCGATGTCAGTCAGATGAGCGCGCTGGAGAGCCTGTTGCTACGTCATACCGAACTGGATCGCTGGCCTGTCGGGCTGTCAGGGTTGCGCCACTTGCAGCGTGTGGACCTGCGCAACAATCGGATCTCGACGATACCCGAGGCGGTTTACTCCGGGCCGACCAGCATCAACCGGATTACTCACCTTCACGACAATCCGGCGCTTTCGGCCGAGGGCATACAGCGGTTGCAGCGTTACGAGCGTGAAACCGGTATCAATTTCGGCATTGATACCCCGGGCCGGCAGCGCCCCCATGCCCTGCGCCGAACCCCGTCGCTTCGCGAGTGCGACCATTGGCTGGAGGTTGTATCCGCCGAGCAGAAGGTCCCGAAAGAACAGCAATGGCAGTTGCTGCACCGGCAACAAGGCTCCGCGGACTTTTTCAAGCTGCTGTCGGATCTGACGGTCACTGCCGAGTATCGCGAGGCACGCGAGGATTTGGGCTTGCGGGTCTGGCAGGTGGTGGAGGCGGTCAGTCAATACAGTGAGTTGCGCGAAGAGCTGTTTGTCTCGGCGTCCCATCCGCAGACCTGCTCCGATGGCGCGGAGTTGATCTTCAGTGACATGGAGGTCAGGGTCCTGGTGAATCAGGCGAGGGCAATGGCGTCGGGTACCGAGGCCGCTACCGAGCTGAACCTGCTGAAGCTGGCCCGGGGCTTGTGGCGCCTGGATGAAGTCGAGGGCCTGGCCCAGGCGGAGATCGAGGCGCGGCTGAAGTTGCCCGACACGGCGCGGGCCGACCCGGTGGAGGTGAGGCTGGCCTACCGCATCGGTCTGACGGAGCGACTTCGCTTGCCGGGCCAGCCCAAGCACATGACCTTTACCGAATTGGCTCGGGTGACGGAGCAACATCTGGATGCGGCTTATGCCGAGGTGCTGGCTCGGGAACAGACTCCGGCGTATGCGCAGGCCTTGGCCGGTCGCGAGTTCTGGGCCCGCTACCTGAAGGAGAATCACCCTGGGCGATTCCAGGCTATCGATGAGCAGTACCAAGTCACCCTGTCGGTGCTGGACGCCCAGCGTACAGATAGCCGCGGCCCCCTTTGGCATGAGTTCGTCGACGTTGAGCTGGAGGCTCAGATGGGCGAGCAACTCAGTGCTTGGCGGGAGGGCCAGACCAGGGAAGCACTGGCGTTGACCAAAGAGGCACTGGAGCGAATCTCGGAAGCGGAACTGGACGCTTGAAGTCCGGCGCGGGATATGGCGGCTGTCGGCATTCACCGGCTGGCGCCATTCCACCCGCTATAAATACGCCCCTTCCTTTCCAAGTGATCAATACGCTGGGTCCTTGAATGGATGTCCAGGTTGATTGCCATGGAAGAAGCAATAAACACGCTTGAAAGCACCGGGCCTGTTGAGATAGGTGTTCATTTCGCTACGGTCAAGGAAAAAATCCCGAGTTGGCTCTACCAGGCTGCTGCGCCAATGCGCCTGTTATTTCGTGAACACCTGCTGGCCCTGGAAACGTCGAGACATGAAGTCCGGCGGATCATGGCGCAGCTCCAGAGCATTGAAGTGTTCTGCATGCCGCACTTGGTCAAGGCATTGGAAAAACACATCAATGGCGGTCTGGACGTGCAGCATGCCCGGTTTGTCAGGGCCGACGTGACTTACCTCTCCAGTATTTTCGAGGACAGGATCTATACCTTTTTTCAGCCGCAAACGCTGCTGGAGGCGGCTCTGCAGAACTTCGAAGCCGGCGAGGCCGCACCGGGCGGGCTGCAGAACCGTGCGATTGTCCAGTTTCCCGGCCGCACGCCCGACATCAAGCCGATACCGGGTGCGGAAACCTTTGCCGGGATTTGTCGAGCATTGGACCTGGGCGCCTTGTATCAGGCACATATCGACAGCGTTTTCAGTCCCCCCGACCCGCCGCCCCGTGAAGGTGCGTCGTCGGTAAAAGAGCACTTTGTCGACTATGACAAACAGACGCTGAGAGTGGCAGCTGATATCGCCTGCATGAAGGGCTACATCACCTTGCCGGTCTATAATTTGCTGGCGGCGTTGGTCAAGGGCGCAACGGACCTGAAGATTGGCGCAGAACCGGTTCATTGCAGTCGAATGAGCATGTTCGATATCGAGTTGAGCAGTTGGGTGGTCATCGGGGCGCAACTCTCGCATGGCTCGGAATTGCCCTGCGTTGTCTACATTCCAGGTGATCCGCGTAGCCCATTGCAGTGCTACGGTCGCTTTATCATCTTTGAACATGACTTGACCCTGAAACTTCGGGACCCGTCTTACCAACAGTTTTTCAGCCGCTTCGTTCCAGAGGAGCACCGGCTGCGGTTCTTTCGGACGCTGAATGCCTGGTTGACTTCCCCGGATATAACGTGGCGACCCACAGCGACGCTCTCCCGATATATTCCCTTGAGTGAAGTGCCTGTCAGCGGTGGCCTGTTCGAGAGTTTTCATCAGCAGCGCTGCCGGCAGATCAAGGCGCATGCGCGGCAGTTGGCGGTGCCTACAGCCGATGTCGATGCACGGATTCGTCAGGCGCGCCTGGATGCTTACCGCGAAGCCGGACTGAATCTGCTGATACTGGCCTTGTCGTTCGTGCCAGTCATTGGCGAGGTCATTATGGCGGCGGCGGTGGTGCAATTGGTCGGGGAAGTCTACGACGGGTTGGAGGCCTGGGAACTCGGGAACAAGCACGAGGCCCTCGGCTACCTGCTGGATGTGGCTGAGAACGTCGCGCTGTTCGCGGCTGGAACAATGGCGATAACGGCTGGCAGGGCACTGTTCAAGCCTCTGAAAGCCCCGGCTTCAGTCGATGCGCTGATACCCGTCGAGGGCCCTGGGGGCCAGCGCCGCTTGTGGAAGGACGACCTTGCACCCTACGAGCGCGATATCACGCTGCCTGATGAGCTGGTGGCCGATGAAAGAGGGATCTACCCGTTTGAGGACAAGATCTATCTACCGCTGGAAGGAAAACTCTATGCGGTCAGGTACCACAGCCCCCGCCTGCAATGGCAGATTGAACATCCTGCAGGGGAGGGGTTCCACGCACCGCCCCTCAGGCACAACGGTATCGGCACCTGGCAAACGGTCTATGAGCAAGCGGCGAGGTGGCCCCTGGAGCAATTGTTCCGGCGCCTGGGCCAACCCGTGGCAGGGCTCGGCGACAGGCTGCTGCGGCGGATCCGGCAACTCTGTTCCGGTCAGGAGAATGCCTTGCGTCAGACCCTGGCGGACAATCAGCGACCGCCGGCGCTACTGCTCGATACGATCAAGCGTTTCAGGATCGACCAGACCATCAGTGATTTTATCAACGAGCGGCCTTCTGCCTTGTCGCAAACAGTGGCGCAGGGCGATTTGTGCTTGCGTCTACTGGCGTCGCAGCCCAACTGGCCAGAAAACCGGGTTATCCAGGTGGTCAATGCCTTGGGGGAGGTGATGGCGGAATACGGTCAGCGTACCTCCGAGCAGTTTTCATCGTTGCAGATCATCGAGTCGCAACTCGAGAATGGCGATTTGCTCAAGTTATCGCTGAATCTGTTGAGCGAGTCCGAGCGCAGTGAATTGTTGGGGGTGAACCTGGACGATAACGGCGAGCGCGTTCGTGTGTTGAATCAAAAGCTCAGGCAATCGGCCGGACAGCGAAGGCAATGGTTGTTCGACACGTTGTATGCGGCTAGCGAGAAGACTGACGACAGCCAGGTAAAACGCATTCTTGGGGTGTTCCCCGGCCTGCCAAGCAGTGTCGCCCAGGAGTTGATCGCCCATGGTAGCCGCGCCGAACTCGATCTCTTGAGTGAACGGGTTCCACTGCGTTTCTCGGAAGAAATCCGCTGGTTCCTCAAGCAAGTGAAACTCAATCGTGTGTGCGAAAGCTGGTATTTATCGGCACACGAGAGCGTGCAAGGGGATCGCCTGGCGTTGCATACGCTTGGGCGGTTGCCGGGCTGGCCGGCCAAGGGGCTGCGGGTTGAGCTGCGCAAACAGCGCTTTATCAGTGACGCACTGGAGTCGGTGGGTGACCCGGGTGCCGCCACGCTTCGAGTGATTCTCAAGGAGGGTCACCAGTACAGCGCATTCGATCACTCGGGAACGCTGCTGGGTCGCGCGGATAACCTGTTTGACGCGATGGTTCACGCGTTGCCGGAGTCCGCCCGCAATGCCCTTGGATTCAGGGACACTGAACGGGGTGACTGGCTGAAAGAGCAGATCGTCGGCCAGATTGCCCAAGACCCTTGCGCCGCCCAGGACACGCTTGGCCTGGCCCCCTTCAATCGCCGCTTCAGGCCGCCGATGCGTCTGGCCTCGGGGCGTATCGGCTATCTGCTGAGCGATGCTGGCGCGATCGGTGGATATTCCGAGTATCTGGTCGGTCGTGTGCGCAGGTTATATCCAGGGTTTTCCTCCGAAGAGGTGCGGCATTTCCTGGGCTCACTCAATCTCTCCGAGACTGCCTGCCTGGTGGAACTCGAGCGCTTGCGTTGCGAATATGAAACCTTGTCCGGGACGCTGGATAGCTGGGTGCAGCGCCGGACCTGGCGCCGGGTAGAGGGCGTGTTGCGAGTGGCGCCCGTGCACCACGGGAGTAAACAGCGGGTGGCCGCTGCGATCCTGGCCTGCTGGAGAAAACAATCCAATCGGAGCCTGCTGGGCGGGCGTTATTACTATGAACTGGACTTACTCGGCGTGCATGTGGGCGACCTGCCGTCGATCAGCGCCGATTTCAGCCATGTCGGCTTCCTGTTCATGAACAACATGGCCCTTGCCGGCACGGAAATTACTTTTCTGGCCCACTTCAAGCAACTACGTTGGCTGTCGTTGGGCTTCAACCATCTGCGCGGCCTGCCGGCGGAACTGACGCAGATGTCCGAACTGGCCCATCTTCATCTGCAGGGCAATCGGATCGTGATGAATGCCCAGGTATCCGGCGTGATCGCCCAACTGACGAAGCTGAAGTTTCTCAACTTGTCGAATAACCCGCTATCCCTTGCGCCCGATGTCGGCAACATGAGCCAGCTTGAGCATCTGCTGCTGCGCCATACGCACATTGACCGTTGGCCCGCGGGATTGTCGGGGCTGCGTCACTTGCGGCGTGTGGACTTGCGCAACAATCAGATCTCGACGATTCCCGAAGCGGTTTACGCAGGTCCCGCTTCCATCAACTGGGTTACCCACCTCCACGACAATCCGGCGCTTTCGGCCGAGGGCATGCGACGATTGCAACGTTACGAGCGCGAAACCGGCATCAACTTCGGTATCGATACACCGGCCAGGCAACGTCTTCACGCCCCGCACCGAATCCAGGTGCTGCAGGAATGCGATCGCTGGATTGAGGTCGTCTCCGCTGAGCAAAGAGTTCTGAAAGAACAGCGATGGCAGTTGCTGCACCGACAACAAGGCTCCGCGGACTTTTTCAAGCTGCTGGCGGATCTGAGTGTCACCGCCGAATATCGAGAGGCACGCCAGGATTTGAGCCTGCGGGTCTGGCAGGTCGTGGATGCGGTCAGTCAATACAGTGAATTGCGCGAAGAGCTGTTTGCTTCGGCGTCCCATCCGCAGACCTGCTCCGATGGTGCGGAGCTGATCTTCAGCGACATGGAGGTCAGGGTCCTGGTGAATCAGGCAAGGGCGATGGCGTCGGGTACCCCGGCTGCTACCGAACTGAATCTGCTGAAGCTGGCCCGGGGCTTGTGGCGCCTGGATGAAGTCGAGAGTCTGGCCCAGGCGGAGATCGAGGCGCGGCTGAGGCTATCCGACGCGCCACGGGTCGACCCGGTGGAGGTGAGGCTAGCCTACCGCATCGGCCTGACGGAGCGACTTCGTTTGCCGGGCCAGCCCAGGCACATGACCTTCACCGAGTTGGCCCGGGTGACGGAGCAAAACCTGGAGGCGGCCTATGCCAGGATACTGGCACGGGAACGGACCTCGGCGTATGCGCGGGCCTTGGCCGATCGCGAGTTCTGGGCCAGCTACCTGAAGGAGCATCACCCTTCGCGATTCAAGGCTATCGATGAGCGGCACCAAGCTGCTGTATCCGCGTTGGATGCCCGGCGTACGAGCAGGAGTGATCCCTTTTGGCATGAGTTCGTCGATATCGAACTGGAGGCACAGATGGGTGATCAACTCAGGGCTTGGCGGGAGGCCCAAGCCAGGGAAGCGCTGGTGTTGACCCACGAGGTACTGGAGCGAGTCCCGGAGGCGGAACTGGACGCTTGAAGCGCGGCGGGATGTTTGCAGGCACCCCGCCGGACAGGCTCAGCGCCGACGGAACAGCGGCAGCGGTTCGTCGGTGGCGGCCTGGTAGGTCACCGAGAAGTCCTTGAGGCTTTCCAGGGCTTCGTAGGGGTCCTTGTCCGCACGCAGGGCGTAGGCGTCGAAACCGCAGCGGTGCAGGTAGAACAACTGGTCGCGCAGCACATCGCCAATCGCCCGCAGTTCGCCCTTGTAACCGTAACGGTCACGCAGCAGACGGGCATTGGAGTAGTTGCGACCGTCGGTGAAGGCCGGGAAGTTCAACGCGATGACCTGGAAGTGTTGCACGTCATCGCCGATTTCCTCGGCTTCTTCATCGGCGTCCAGCCACACGCCCAGGCCGCCATCGCGGGCCTTGAGGGCGTGGGCGTGCTCGCGCCACAGGGCCAGCGGCACGATCAGGTCGTCGCAGTTGGAGATGCCGTCGAAGGACGCGTCCTTGGGCAGCAGGTGCCAGGTCTCGTCGATAACCGCGTTGTTCTTAATGATTCGCTGCATAGACGCGCTCCTTGAAGGGGTCGATACCGATACGCTGGTAAGTGTCGATGAAGCGTTCGTCTTCGATACGTTTTTCCACGTAGACGTCGATCAGTTTCTCGATCACGTCGGGCATGGCGTCCTGGGCGAAGGACGGGCCGAGGATCTTGCCCAGGCTGGCGTCACGGCTGGCACTGCCGCCGAGGGACACCTGGTAGAACTCTTCGCCTTTCTTGTCCACCCCGAGAATGCCGATATGGCCGACGTGGTGGTGGCCGCAGGCGTTCATGCAACCGGAAATGTTCAGGTCCAGTTCGCCGATATCGAACAGGTAGTCGAGGTCGTCGAAGCGGCGCTGGATCGACTCGGCGATCGGGATCGACTTGGCGTTGGCCAGGGAGCAGAAGTCACCGCCCGGGCAGCAGATGATATCGGTCAGCAGGCCGATGTTCGGCGTGGCGAAACCGTTCTCGCGCAGTTCGCCCCAGAGGGTGAACAGCTGGCTCTGTTCCACGTCGGCGAGAATGATGTTCTGCTCGTGGGAAGTGCGCAGTTGGCCGAAGCTGTAGCGATCGGCCAGGTCGGCGATGGCATCGAACTGCTTGTCGGTCACGTCGCCCGGCGCTACGCCGGTGGGCTTGAGGGACAAGGTCACGGCCACATAACCGGGCTTTTTGTGGGCCAGGGTGTTGCGGGTGCGCCAGCGGGCGAAGCCGGGGTGCTGCTGGTCCAGTTCGGCCAGTTCGGCGACCTGGTTGCCCAGGGCCTTGTAGTCCGGGTCGACGAAGTGTTTGGCGACGCGATGGACTTCGGCCTCTGTGAGGGTGGTCTGGCCGCCGCGCAGGTGGACCATCTCCGCGTCGACTTTCTCGGCGAAGACTTCCGGGGTCAAGGCCTTGACCAGGATCTTGATCCGCGCCTTGTATTTGTTGTCGCGACGGCCGTAGCGGTTGTAGACCCGCAGGATGGCGTCGAGATAGCTCAACAGGTCCTGCCACGGCAGGAACTCGTTGATAAAGGCACCGACCACCGGGGTACGGCCCAGGCCGCCACCGACCAGAACCCGGAAACCCAGCTCGCCGGCGGCGTTGTGCACCGGCTCCAGGCCGATGTCGTGGACTTCGATGGCGGCGCGGTCCGAGGTCGAGCCATTGATGGCGATCTTGAACTTGCGCGGCAGGTAGGCGAATTCCGGGTGGAAGGTGGTCCACTGACGGACGATTTCGCACCACGGGCGCGGGTCGACCAACTCGTCGGCGGCGACACCGGCGAACTGATCGGTGGTGACGTTGCGCAGGCAGTTGCCGCTGGTCTGGATCGCGTGCATCTGCACGGTCGCCAACTCAGCGAGAATCTCCGGCACGTCTTCCAGCGCCGGCCAGTTGAACTGCACGTTCTGCCGGGTACTGACGTGGGCGTAGCCCTTGTCGTAGTCACGGGCGATCCGCGCCATCATTCGCGCCTGGCGCGACGTCAGCTGACCATAAGGCACGGCAACCCGCAGCATCGGGGCGAAACGCTGGACATACAGGCCATTTTGCAAACGCAGCGGGCGGAACTCTTCTTCGCTCAGCTCACCTGCCAGATAGCGTCGGGTCTGATCACGGAACTGCTTGACGCGGTCCTCGATGATCCGCTGATCGTACTCGTCGTATACGTACATATAGATCCTGTTCTCAGGCTTCATAAATACCCCGGGTGCACCAGGCCCCGGCGTATCTCAACAATTCTGCGCGCACGGCCGCGCACTCCATTGACGGAGCCGGCGCACGATAGCAGTTTGCAGTTATGCGTAAAAGTGATGTTTGAGTATATGCACAGAACCAAAACGACTAACGTTCGTCGACGAACCATAACCCTATTTGTGGTATGGGCAATTCTCTACTTAACTATCAGCGAGTTTGCAGCAATCACCGATAAAACCGACAAGAGGCGATGCGATGAGCAATCCAGTTAAAGCAAGGAAAAGCGACAGCACGGTCGATGCCTGGGCGATCCTGTTCCTGATCATCCTGGTGGTGGCCACCGCTGTATTCTGGGTCAGTCACAAATAAGGCGGCCGCTGCTGCCGTCATTGCCTCCTCCCGGGGTGCGAGTGGGTCAGTGCCTGGGGAGGAGGGCGTCCGGTCGAACTTGCGCGCTGTTGTCATTGGGAGAGTTGTCGGACTATTCCGATAGTCTGCCGCAAGGAGCAGGCACTTTGCCTGTATGATACGCCGCTACTTTCCGGGGCGCGGTGACATGCTGAAGACTCTCTGCAAAGGGTTGCTGATCCTGAGCCTGCCGTTCTGGATGGTGGCCCAGGCCACCACGGTGGTGTTTCTCAATCCGGGTCACAGCACGGAACCCTTCTGGCACAGCTACACCCACTTCATGGAGGCGGCCGCGAGCAATCTCGGCTTGGACCTGACGGTGCGTTATGGCGAGCGCGACCCGCAAATCACCCTTGCCCAAGCCTATGAAGTCCTGCAAGCCAGTCCCCGACCCGATTACCTGCTGATCGTCAATGAACAGTCCGTGGCCCCGCAAATCCTGCGGATGGCCCGGGGCCGTGGGGTGAAGCTGTTTATCGTCAACAACACGCTGACGCTGGAACAGAGCCAGCACTTCGGCGATACCCCGGAACTGCTCGGCAGCCTGGTGCAGAACGACGAGCAGGGCGGTTACCTGATGCTCAAGGAGCTGATTCGGCAACGCCTGTTGCAGGCGCCGGGCCAACCCATCGAGCTGTTGGCCTTTGCCGGGATGAAACTCACTCCGGCCTCACAGTTGCGCGAGCAAGGGATGCGTCGGGCCCTGGCGGAGTCCCCGCAGGTTCATCTGCGCCAGTTGGTCTACGGCGAATGGAGTCGCGAGCGGGCCTTTGATCAGGCCCAACAGATGATCCGACGCTACCCGCAGACGTCACTGGTCTGGTCGGCCAATGACGAAATGGCCCTGGGCGCCATGGCCGCCTTTGCCAAGGCCGGGCGGCGGCCGGGGCGCGATGTGTTGTTCAGTGCCGTCAACAGTTCCCCGGAAATTCTCCGGGCCCGCCTAGACGGACGCCTGAGCGTATTGGTTGCCGGGCATTTCGCGCTGGGGGGCTGGGCGATGGTGTTGTTGCGTGACCATGCCGACGGCATCGATTTTACCCGTCGTGGCGGTCGTGAGCGGCAGATCCAGGCGCTGGAGCTGATCGACAAGGCCCAGGCCGAGAAGCTGTTGAAGTTCAGTGTCAGCGAGGACTACCACATCGACTTCAAGGCCCTGAGTGCCCGGGGCAAGCCGGACAGCTACCGTTATCCGTTTTCCCTGAAAACCGTGCTGCCCTGAGGCGGGCTCAGACTCCGGCGAAGTGCAGCACCAGCTTGACCACGCCGTAGAGCGTCAAGCCGAAGACCGCGGTGAACAGCACCCCGATCATCACGAAGTGGCTCGGCTTGCCATGGGTAAAGTCGCGGGCACGGTTTTTCCCGCTTTGCACGCCAAAGGCCGCCGCCATCACGCTGTGGAGCATTTGCCAGAAGGTCGGCGGCTTGTTGTCGATCGGGTCGTCCATGGGTCCCTCCACACACAAGATTGTATGTGGAGAGCATAGACAATGGATCAGTTGTCGTAGCCCAGGTTCGGCGCCAGCCAGCGCTCACTGACGCTCAGTTCCTGGCCCTTGCGCGCGGTGTAGCTTTCGACCTGGTCCTTGTCGACCTTGCCGACGGCGAAGTACTGCGCCTGCGGGTGGGCGAAATACCAGCCGCTGACCGCCGCCGCCGGGAACATCGCGTAATGCTCGGTGAGGAACACGCCGCTGTCGCCGGCCTTGCCTTCGCTGGCCGCCGGGTCGAGCAGGGCGAACAGGGTGCCTTTCTCGGTGTGGTCGGGGCAGGCCGGGTAGCCGGGTGCCGGGCGAATACCGCTGTACTGCTCCTTGATCAGCGCATCGTTGTCCAGTTGCTCGTCCTTGGCGTAACCCCAGTAGTTTTTCCGCACCTGCTGGTGCAGCCACTCGGCGCAGGCCTCGGCCAGGCGGTCGGCGAGGGCCTTGACCATGATCGAGTTGTAGTCGTCGCCCTTGTCCTGATAGGCCTTGGCGACTTCTTCGGCACCGATCCCGGCGGTGGTGATAAAACCGCCCACATAGTCGGTGAGGCCGCTGTCTTTCGGCGCGACGAAGTCGGCCAGGGAGAAGTTCGGCTTGCCGTCGGTCTTGATGATCTGCTGGCGCAGGTGATGCAGCTTGGCCATTGGCTGGCCGTCCTCGCCATAGACTTCCAGGTCATCGTCCTGCACCTGGTTGGCCGGCCAGAAGCCGAACACCGCGCGGGCGCTGATCAGCTTCTCGTTGATCAGCTTGTCGAGCATTTCCCGGGCATCGGCATAGAGCGCGGTGGCGGCTTCGCCGACCACTTCATCTTCGAGAATGCGCGGGAATTTGCCGGCCAGGTCCCAGGAGATAAAGAATGGGGTCCAGTCGATGTATTCGGCGAGGACCTTGAGGTCGATATTGTCCAGCACCCTGGCACCGGTGAAGGTCGGCTTGACCGGCTGATAGGTGCTCCAGTCGAACTGCGGTTTCTTGGCGATGGCCACCGGATAGCTCAGGCGTTCGGTACGGGCGCTGCGGTTGGCGGTGCGCTCGCGAACCTCGACGTACTCCTCGCGGGTCCGCTGGACGAAGCCGGGCTTGAGTTCCTTGGACAGTAACTGGGTCGCCACGCCGACGGCGCGGGAGGCGTCGGTGACGTAGACCACCGCATCGTTGCTGTAGCGCGGTTCGATCTTCACCGCGGTGTGGGCCTTGGAGGTGGTCGCGCCGCCGATCATCAACGGCAGGTGGAAGTCCTGGCGCTGCATTTCCCGGGCTACATGGACCATTTCATCCAGGGACGGGGTGATCAGCCCGGACAGGCCGATGATGTCGCACTTCTGCTCCCTGGCCACCTGGAGAATCTTCTCCGCCGGGACCATCACGCCGAGGTCGACGATATCGTAGCCGTTGCAACCGAGGACCACGCCGACGATGTTCTTGCCGATGTCGTGGACGTCGCCCTTGACCGTGGCCATGAGGATCTTGCCCTTGGCTTCCGGCTTGTCGCCTTTTTCCAGCTCGATGAACGGGATCAGGTGGGCCACTGCCTGCTTCATTACCCGGGCGGACTTCACCACCTGGGGCAGGAACATCTTCCCGGCGCCGAACAGGTCACCGACGATGTTCATACCGGACATCAGCGGGCCTTCGATCACTTCGATCGGGCGCTTGAAGGACTGGCGCGACTCCTCGGTGTCTTCAACGATGTGGGTGGTGATGCCCTTGACCAGCGCATGTTCCAGGCGCTTGTTGACGGGCCAGCCACGCCACTCCTCGGTCTCGGCTTCCTTGACGCTGCCGTCGCCCTTGTACTTGTCGGCGATAGCGAGGAGGGCGTCGGTGCCTTCCGGGGTGCGGTTGAGGACCACATCCTCGACGGCGTCGCGCAGTTCCGCCGGGATCTGGTCGTAGATCTCCAGCTGGCCGGCGTTGACGATACCCATGGTCAGGCCGTTGCGGATCGCGTACAGCAGGAATACCGAGTGGATTGCCTCGCGCACCGGGTTGTTGCCACGGAACGAGAACGACACGTTGGACACACCGCCACTGGTCAGCGCATGGGGCAGCTCGTCACGGATATAGGCGCAGGCATTGATGAAATCGACGGCGTAGTTGTTGTGCTCCTCGATACCGGTGGCGACAGCGAAGATGTTCGGGTCGAAGATGATGTCTTCCGGCGGGAAGCCGACTTCGTTGACCAGGATGTCATAGGAGCGTTTGCAGATTTCCTTCTTGCGCGCTTCGGTGTCGGCCTGGCCGGCTTCGTCGAAGGCCATCACCACCACGGCGGCGCCATAGCGCTTGCACAGCTTGGCGTGATGAATGAACTGCTCGACCCCTTCCTTCATGCTGATGGAGTTGACGATGCCCTTGCCCTGGATGCACTTGAGGCCGGCTTCGATCACTTCCCACTTCGAGGAGTCGATCATGATCGGTACGCGGGAGATATCCGGCTCGCCGGCGATCAGGTTGAGGAAGGTGACCATGGCCTTCTTCGAGTCGAGCATGCCCTCGTCCATGTTGATGTCGATCACCTGGGCACCGGCTTCCACCTGCTGCAGGGCGACTTCAAGGGCCTCGGTGTAGTTGTCCTCGCGGATCAGCCGGGCGAAACGCGCGGAACCGGTGATGTTGGTCCGCTCGCCGACGTTGACGAACAACGACTGGCGATCGATGGTGAACGGCTCCAGGCCCGACAGGCGGCAGGCTTTCGGAATGTCCGGGATGGCCCGTGGCGCGTAACCGGCCACCGCCTTGGCGATGGCGCCGATATGGCCGGGGGTGGTCCCGCAGCAACCGCCGACGATGTTCAGGAAACCGCTCTGGGCGAACTCCTCGATCACCTTGGCGGTTTCTTCCGGCAGCTCGTCATACTCGCCGAATTCGTTCGGCAGGCCGGCGTTGGGGTGCGCGGAAACGTGGGTGCTGGCCTTGTTCGACAGCTCTTCGAGGTAAGGGCGCAACTCGCTGGCGCCGAGGGCGCAGTTCAGGCCGACGGAGATCGGCTTGGCGTGGGCCACGGAGTTCCAGAAGGCTTCGGTGGTCTGGCCGGACAGGGTGCGGCCGGAGGCATCGGTGATGGTCCCGGAAATCATGATCGGCAGTTCGAAGCCCAGCTCTTCATACACGCCTTGCACGGCGAAGATCGCCGCCTTGGCGTTGAGGGTGTCGAAGATGGTCTCGATCAGGATCAGGTCGGCGCCGCCTTCGATCAGGCCCTTGGTGGCCTCGGTGTAGTTCTCCACCAGTTCATCGAAGGTCACGTTGCGGTAGCCGGGGTTGTTCACGTCCGGCGACAGCGAACAGGTACGGCTGGTCGGGCCGAGCACGCCGGCGACGAAGCGCGGCTTGTCCGGGGTCTCCAGGGTTTTCGCGTCGGCCACCTTGCGGGCCAGGCGCGCGCCTTCCACGTTCAGTTCGTAGACCAGCGCTTCCATGCCGTAGTCGGCCTGGGACACCTGGGTGGCGTTGAAGGTGTTGGTTTCCAGGATATCCGCGCCGGCATCCAGGTAGGCCTTCTCGATCGAACCGATCACGTCCGGGCGGGTGATGACCAGCAGGTCGTTGTTACCCTTTACATCGCTGGGCCAGTCGGCGAAACGTTTGCCGCGATAGTCCTCTTCCTCGAGCTTGTAGCTCTGGATCATGGTGCCCATGCCACCGTCAAGAATCAGGATGCGTTCTTTGAGAGCTTGCTGGAGAGCGTGTAGGCGAACACTGCGATCGGACATGGGACTACCTGGAAAGACGGATACAGAAGAGCCGCGATCATAGCAAACCTGCGGGCTTTTATAGCCTTCCGGGTTTTCGCATGAATATCGCTCATGTTGAAAGGGCGGTGACCCTGTAGAATTACGGCGTTTTTTATTCTCAGGACCCGGGCCATGCCTTACCGCTTTGTCAGCGCTTTCCTACTGCTCATGCTCAGCAGTGTCACTCAGGCGCAAGGTCCGGCTCCGGCGATTTCCTATACCCGCGACATTCAACCGATCTTTACCGAGAAATGCGTGGCCTGCCATGCCTGCTACGACGCGGCCTGCCAGCTCAATCTGGGCGGTGCCGAAGGCGCGGCGCGTGGCGCGTCGAAGATCCCGGTGTACAACGGCGACCGCAGCGAAGCCTCCCAGCCCACCCGCCTGTATATCGACGGGCATACCCCACGCCAATGGCGACAGAAGCAGTTCTATTCCGTGCTGGATGCCCAGGGCAGCCAGGCGGCCCTGATGGCGCGCATGCTCGAACTGGGCCACCGGGCGCCGCTGCCGCCCAATGCCAAGCTGCCGGAAGATATCGTGCTGGGCCTGAACCGCGAGAACATGTGCCCGCTGCCTGGTGAGTTCGACGCCTATGCCGGTGCCCACCCGAAAGAGGGCATGCCCCTGGCCGTGACCGGGTTGACCGACCAGCAGTACCAGACGCTGCAACGCTGGCTGGCCTCCGGCGCGCCGATGGATGAGCAGGCCCTGGCACCCAACGCGAAGGAATCGTTGCAGATCGCCCAATGGGAAAACCTGCTCAACGCCCCGGGTGCCCGGGAAAGCCTGGTGGCGCGCTGGCTTTATGAGCATTGGTTCCTGGCGCATATCTATTTCGACGGCGGCGAGTCGGGGCACTTCTTCCAGTGGGTGCGTTCGCGCACACCGAGCGGCCAGCCCATCGACCTGATCAACACCCGCCGGCCGAACGATGATCCGGGCGTCCAGGTGTATTACCGGTTATGGCCGGTGCAGGGCGTGATCGTGCACAAGACCCATATCACCTACGCCCTGAGCGCGGCGAAGATGGCCCGGATCAAGACCCTGTTCTACAGCGGCAACTGGCAGGTCATGGCCTTGCCGGGCTATGGCCCGCAGCGCCGGGCCAACCCGTTCGAGACCTTCGAGGCGATTCCGGCGGCGGCGCGTTATCAGTTCATGCTCGATAACGCCGAGTACTTCGTCGATACCTTTATCCGTGGGCCGGTCTGTCGCGGGCAGATCGCTACCGATGTGATTCGCGACAACTTCTGGGCGTTTTTCCAGGCGCCGGAGCATGATCTCTACATCACCGATCCGAGTTATCGCGGGGCCGCCACGCCCTTGCTGGCGATGCCGGGGCAGAATGACGATGTCGGCAGTGTGCTGAGCCTGTGGCTGGCCTATCGCGACAAGCGCAACGAATATGAGGCCTTGCGCCGGGATGCCTATGCCAATGTCCGGGCGCCGAGCTGGTCGAGTTTGTGGGCCGGCAACGACAATGCGCTGCTGAGCATTTTCCGCCATTTCGACAGCGCCACGGTCAGCAAGGGCCTGATCGGCGAGGTGCCGCAGACCATGTGGCTGTTCGACTACCCGCTGCTGGAGCGCACCTATTATCAGTTGGCGGTGAATTTCGACGTGTTCGGCAATGTCTCGCACCAGGCGCAGACGCGGCTGTACTTCGATCTGATCCGCAACGGCGCCGAACAGAATTTCCTGCGCCTGATGCCGGCGAATTCCCGCGACGCCTACCTCGACGACTGGTACCAGAACAGCGGCAAGCTGAAGATGTGGCTGGACTACGAGCGTATCGACGACAGCAAGCCGAGTGCGCTGAAACTGGATGAAAAAGCCCCCAAGCGTGATTTCATCAGGCAACTGCTGGTGCGTTACGGCGACCTCAATGCCCGTCCGGACCCGATCAATCGTTGTGACGGCGCCTATTGCTCAAGGCCGAATATCGCCCCGGGGTTGCAGGAGGCCGAACAGTCCCTGAGTCGCCTGACTTCGCGTCCGGCGGCCGGGCTCAAGGTGATCGACCAGTTGCCGGAAGCGACGATGCTGCGCATCGAGACCCGCGACGGCAAGCGCGAGATCTACAGCCTGCTGCGCAACCGTGCCCACAGCAACGTGGCCTTTATGCTGGGCGAGGCTTACCGCTATCAGCCGGGGCTGGATACCTTGACGATCTACCCTGGCGTGCTGAGCAGCTACCCGAACTTCATGTTCAATATCCCGGCCGATCAGGTGCCGGCGTTTGTCGACTCCATGGAGCAGGCCAGGGATGCCGCCGGGTTTGAACAAATCGTCCAGCGCTGGGGGATCCGTCGCAGCCATCCGCATTTCTGGCAGTATTTCCATGATTTGACCACCTATCTGCAGGAAACCGACCCGGTCAATGCGGGTGTGCTGGATATGAACCGCTACGAGAACCTTTGACGGCAGGGGTTACTGGAAATAGCGACTGGGGGATTCGCCCAGCGCCCGGCGGAATACCGTGGCAAAGGCGCTCGGGCTGCTGTAACCGAGTTCCGTGGCCACCCGCGTCACCGCTTCGCCATTGCCCAGGCGGACGATCGCCGCCAGCAGGCACGCCTGTTGGCGCCATTCGACGAAGCTGACGCCGGTGTGCTGGCGGAACAGCCGGGTGAAGGTGCGCCGGCTCATGCCGGCGTCCTGAGCCATCTCGTCGATGGCGATTTCCAGGGAGGGCTGGTCCAGCAGTCGGCGACAGATCCTTGCCAGGCGCGGCTCCTTGGGCAGCGGGGTGTTCAGCGCCAGCTTCGGCATCCGGGCGATCTCATGGAGCAACAGGCCCAGCAGGTAGTCATCGCGCTCGCTGGCCGGGTCCGGGACCTGCGCCGCCTGCTCAAGCAAATGCCGCAGCAGCTCGGAAACCCCCAGTACCTGGCAGTCTTCGGCCAGCGCCAGGCGTTGCTGGGCGGTTGGCAGAATATAGGCGTTGAGCATGGTCACCGGGCCGCGCATACGCATGGCATGGGGGCGTCCGGCCGGAACCCAGATGGCGCGACCTGGCGGCACGACCCAGTCGCCCTGGTCGGTAAATACCGTTATCACCCCACAAGCGGCATAGGCGAACTGCCCGCGTTCGTGGCTATGGTGGTCAAATCCCTGGCCGTCGGCGTAGTCGTGGCGGGTGACAACCACCTCGCGTGAGGTGCTTGGATAAAAATCGGCGGTGAGAATAGGCGTGGCCCATTTTTAATTGAAGTTGACCTTGCATTGCAAGCAGGCCAACTCGTGCATCGGCAAAGTAGTCGGATACCGGCGAGTCACATCGCCGTTCCTGACTGTCCGGATGATTTGCCATGCAGAAAAAACACCTGTTGCTCGCCGTGCTGGTCACGGCTGTCTGGGGTTTGAACTTCCCCATTACCAAGCTGGGCTTGAGCCAGATTGACCCACTGCTGCTGACGGCGCTGCGCTTTACCCTGGCCGCTGTGCCGTGGGTGTTTTTCATTCGCCGGCCACAAGTGGCCATGTCGTGGATCGCCGCGTACGGGATGATTTTCGGGGTCGCCATGTGGGGGCTGATCAACTTCGGCATCAGCCTGGGGGTTCCCCCCGGAACGGCGGCGCTGCTGATCCAGACCAGCGCCTTCTTTACCCTGGGCTGGGGCGTATTGCTGTTTCGCGAGTCGTTGAGCGGGCCTCAGCTGCTTGGCGCGCTGCTGGCGGCCCTGGGCCTGGCCTGCGTATTGTGTGACAGCCCGGCGGGCGAGAGTCGGGACGGGTTGCTGCTGATCGTGCTCAGCGCCGTCGCCTGGAGCCTGGGCAATGTGCTGATCAAGCTGTCCCGGGTCAAGGAGGTGTTTGCCTTCGTGGTCTGGGCAAGCCTGTTCGCGCCGCTGCCGCTGTTCCTGCTCACTTGGCTAAAGGGCGGCGCGGCGCCTTTCGTCGCGCTGCCGGGCCAGGTCGGGCCGGGCCTTTTGTTCTCCCTGGCGTTCCAGGTCTATGGCGCCACCCACCTGTGTTACTGGGGCTGGAACCTGTTATTGCGCGAATATCCCTTGTCACGGGTGGCGCCACTGTCTCTGCTGATTCCGGTATTTGCCATCCTCGGCTCGATGCTGCTGCTCGGCGCCTGGCCGAGCCCGGCGGGCTGGATCGCCAGCGCTTTGATTTTCTCGGCGTTGCTGGTGGGTGTGATCCCGTGGCGACCGCTGCTTTCCCGACAAAAATACTAGGACTTTGTCCGGCGGCTCGATTGGCGTAAACTGGCGGCAAGTCTGTGAGGAGATTCCATGAGCGCCATAACCATTACCGATGCCGCCCACGATTATCTGGCTGATCTGCTGTCGAAGCAGAACACCCCGGGGATCGGCATCCGCGTTTTCATTACCCAGCCGGGTACCCAGTACGCCGAAACCTGCATTGCCTACTGCAAGCCGGGTGAAGAAAAACCTGAAGACACCGCGCTGGGGCTGAAAAGCTTCACCGCCTGGATCGATTCCTTCAGCGAAGCCTTCCTCGACGATGCCGTGGTCGATTACGCCACCGACCGTATGGGCGGCCAGCTGACCATCAAGGCGCCAAACGCCAAGGTGCCGATGGTCAATGCCGACAGCCCGGTCAACGAGCGTATCAACTACTACCTGCAAACCGAAATCAACCCGGGGCTGGCCAGCCACGGCGGTCAGGTCAGCCTGATCGAGGTGGTTGAAGACGGTATCGCCGTGCTGCAGTTCGGCGGTGGTTGCCAGGGCTGCGGCCAGGCCGACGTGACTTTGCGCGAAGGCATCGAGCGCACCTTGCTCGAGCGGATTCCCGAGCTCAAGGGCGTACGTGATGTGACTGACCATACGCAGAAAGAAAACGCCTACTACTGAGTTCGGTAGCAGGGCGTTCGCTGCGTTCGGTTGGATAAAAAAACGGTGCCCGTGAGCACCGTTTTTTTATGGAAGTCGTTCAGCGGGCCGTATTCTCCAGATAGTCATGCAAGCGCTCCTGCAGATAAGGCACCCCCAGCGGATGCTCCAGGTACTCGGCAATCGGCATCATTCGCCAATACTGACCTTCGTCGCCAAAGCGGATCGCCTCGATTTCCCCGCGGCTCAGTTGCCCCACCAGAAACCACGAATGGGTGTTGGGCTGGGTGACACTGGGATAACGCCGCGCCCATTCGATGCGCTCAGCGCCGATCCGCAGGGAAAACTCCTCGTCGAGCTCGCGCAACGCGCATTCGCTCGGGGTTTCCTCACCTTCACGGCCACCACCGGCAAAGTCCCAATGCCCGGGATAGGGAATGCTGTCCTTCATGTCACGCAGATAGGTCAGCAGCTCATCGCCGCAGAGCAGGGCCAGCTTGGCGCCGGAGAACAGCGCTTCGGACATCGTGTTATCCCCCCAAATGATCACGGTCGATAAAGGTGGGCATGGCCGGCCCGATACAGCGAAGACTCGCTGAAATGGTCGCTGCCCAGCACGCGCCCCACCAGGATCAAGGCTGTGCGGCGAAAGCCCTTGGCCTCGACCTTGACCAGAATATCCGCGAGCGTCCCCACTACCCAATCCTGATCGGGCCAGGTGGCGCGATGGATCACCGAGATCGGGCACTCCGCGCCGTAATGCGGCAGCAGCTCCTCGATGATTTTAGCCAGGTGCTTGACCCCCAGGTGAATCGCCATGGTCGCCTTGTGCTGGGCCAGGCTGGCCAGCTCTTCGCCGGCCGGCATCGCGGTCTTGTCGGCATAACGGGTCAGGATCACGCTTTGGGAAATATCCGGCAGCGTCAGTTCGGCGCCGAGCAGGGCCGCACAGGCGGCGGTCGCGGTCACGCCGGGGACGATTTCATAGGCGATGCCCAGTTCACGCAGGGGGCGGATCTGCTCGCCGATGGCGCCGTAGAGCGACGGATCCCCCGAATGCACCCGCGCCACGTCCTGGCCCAGGGCGTCGGCCGCCTTGATCAGGTCGATGATCTGTTCCAGGTGCAGCTCGGCACTGTTGACCACCTGGCTGGCGCAGTGGCCTTGCAGGACGGCTTCAGGCACCAGGGAGCCGGCGTAGATGATCACCGGGCAACTGCGGATCAGGCGTTGGCCCTTGACGGTAATGAGTTCCGGGTCGCCGGGGCCGGCGCCGATGAAATAGACGGTCATGACACTCTCTGAACGGGCTGCACAAAGGCCTCACATGAACAATGTTCATGCAGGAGGAGGGGATTATCGAGGGTTTTGCCCGGTCCAGGCCAGCGCAAAGGTCGCCATGGGGTTCTTTTGCCGTGAAACCAGCAGGTTCGCCCGCGTTTGCCCCAACTGTTCGGCCAGGGCCAGCGCGGCACTTTCAGCCACGCCATGGCAGCCGGTCTGCTCGAAGGCCAGGCTGGAACGATGACTGAGGCGTGGTGCGTAAGGCGCGAGCTCAGCCGCGCTGAAGAACACCAGTGGCAGGTTCAGGCGTTGCGCGAGTTCGAGCAATCCCGGCTCAGCCTTTTTTCCGTCAATGCTCGCCAACCCCTTGATCGCCTTGAGGTCGACTCCATGGGCCTGTAACGACTGCTCCAGTAACTCCTGCAAGGTCGAAGCGCTACAGCCCTGGCGGCAGCCGAGGCCAATGGCAAGGATCGGCGCTGTCTGGGTTTCGGTCATGGATGAGGCTCTGGGGTATTGCAGAGTTAAAGTGAATTATAGAATATATTTTCTATATTAATCATCAGCTTATAGGATGCTTTTAATCTTTAGTCTCAGTTGATCGATGGAGAAGGGCTTGCCGATCACCTGCATGCCAGGTGCCAGTTCGATGCTTTCGGCATAGCCGCTGGCAAACAGCACCGGCAGTCCTGGGCGCAGCTCGCAGGCAACCTTGGCCAGTTCCCGGCCATCCATCTCAGGCAGTCCGACATCGGTCATCAGCAGATCGATACGGGTATCGGCCTGCCTGAGAATCTCCAGGGCCGTGTCGCTGCCGTCGGCCTCGAGGACATTGAACTCCAGTTCCTCCAGGACATCGATGATCAGCATGCGCACGATGGCATCGTCTTCGACGACAAGGATGGTGGAGGTGACTGCTGACATTAGGGTGCATCCCGAAAAAATGAAGGGTGGATCAAGACCGCTGAAAACGCTCTGCTTCCTGCATCAGTAAGCCATCAGGTCGGACAAGTTCCCATGCTTGTACAAAAAAAACCAAGTGTACAAGATGATAGGCTAAGGTCTGTCATCACGTCACGGCAGTGCGGCCTGGGAAATTGCATTCTAAGCTGTGTGAAAAAAGGCGGTCTTTTATTTGTACATACGGCAGACTCCTTGATAATCAATAACTTTAATCCGGGCCCTGAAATGAATTCGTCGTCTTCGGTGGATGAACAAAGCTTTCGCAAGTTATTGAGCCGCAACATCAGCCTGCCCTTGGGCGTCGGGGTCCTCAGCGCGGTGTTTTTTGTCTCGCTGATCACCTACCTGCTGTCGGTGATCCAGTGGGTCGAGCACACCGACCGGGTGATCAACAATGTCAACGACGCGATGAGGCTTTCGGTGGATCTGGAAACCGGGATGCGTGGTTTCCTGATCACCGGTGACGAGCATTTCCTCGATCCCTATGAAGTCGCCAAGCCGAAGATCATTGCCGACCTGCGCGGTCTGCAGGAACTGGTCGCGGATAACCCGCAGCAAGTTGACCGCTTCAAACGTATCGAAGCCTTGCAGGGTGCCTGGACCGATTACGCGCAGGAGATGATCAACCTGCAGCGCGCCAGCGGTGACTATCGGGGGGCGGTCAAGGCCGGGCGTGGCAAGCGCCTGAGCGACGAGATTCGTAACGAATTCGAAAACGCCGTCGACATGGAGCAGCAACTGCGTCTGGCACGCAATGAGACCGTGAGCCGCACCACCGTCTGGGTCATTGGCCTCTATCTTACCTTTGTGCTGGGGTTGAGTGCCTTATTGGCCTTTATTGGTCGGCGTGATTTGTTATCGCTTTCAAGTAGCTATGCAAAAAACCTCGCGTCACAACTCAAGAGTGCCGAGCGCCTGGAGCAGCAAGCCTGGCTGCGCAGCGGCCAGACCGAACTGGCCGAGCAGGTGCTCGGCCAGCTGACTCTCCAATTGTTGGGGCGCAATATCCTGCAATTCTGCGCCCAGTACATGGGCAGCTCGGTCGCGGCGTTGTATGTGCGCGAAGAACATGGCGGCCTGACCCGTGTCGCCAGCTATGGTTTTTCCCGCGAGCAGGAGCAGCAGGAGCAGGCGATCTTCAACGACGAGGGTCTGGTCGGCCAGGCCGCGGGGCAGGGCCGCTTGATCCGCCTGGACGAAGTGCCGGTGGATTACTTCAGGGTCAGCTCGGGCCTGGGCGACGGCTCGCCGCGCAGTGTGCTGGTGGTGCCGACCACCAACGATGAACGGATCAACGGGGTGATCGAACTGGGTTTCCTGCGTCCCCTGAACGAACGTGACATCGAACTGCTGGAACTGATCGCCGACAATATTGGTACCTCCATCGAAGCCGCGCGTTACCGCCAGCGCTTGCAGGAGGTGCTGGCCGAGACCCAGCAACTCAACGAAGAGCTGCAAGTCCAGCAGGAAGAGCTCAAGACCGCCAACGAAGAACTGGAAGAACAGTCCCAGGTGCTCAAGGAGTCGCAGGTTCACCTCGAAAGCCAGCAGAGCGAACTCGAACAGACCAACGAACAATTGGCTGACCAGGCCCAGGCACTGGCCGAGCAGCGTGATGCGATGGACCTCAAGAATAATCAGTTGAACCTGGCCCAGGTCCAGCTCGAGGAGCGCGCCGAGGAGCTGCAACGCTCGAGCAAGTACAAGTCCGAATTCCTCGCCAACATGTCCCATGAACTGCGCACGCCGCTCAACAGTTCGCTGATCCTGTCCAAGCTGCTGGCGGAGAACCCTGAGGACAACCTGACGGCAGAGCAGGTCAAGTTCGCCGAATCGATCTATAGCGCCGGCAACGATCTGCTCAACCTGATCAACGATATCCTCGATATCTCCAAGGTCGAGGCCGGCAAGCTGGAGGTGCGTCCGGAAAACACCAGCATCGAGCGTCTGGTGGAGGGGCTGCGGAATATGTTCCTGCCACTGGCCAGCGACAAGCAGTTGGGGTTCGAGGTCGAGTTGCACGGCGACCTGCCGACAACGCTGTTCACCGACCGCCAGCGTTTGGAGCAGGTGTTGAAGAACCTGCTGTCCAATGCGATCAAGTTCACCGAGACGGGCCGGGTCAGCCTGAGCGTGTCGCGCCAACCCGGTGTCGGTATCGCCTTTGCCGTCCGCGACTCTGGTATCGGGATCGCCGCCGAACAGCATGAGAGTATTTTCGAGGCGTTCCGCCAGGCGGACGGCACCACCAACCGCCGTTATGGCGGCACCGGCCTCGGCCTGTCGATTTCCCGCGACCTGGCGGCGCTGCTCGGCGGCTCCATCAACGTGGCCAGCCAACCCGGCCAAGGCAGTGTCTTTACCCTGGTGATGCCGGAGCAGTATGTAGAGCGCCGCGACGGCGTGGGCCCCGCGCCGGTGGTGGCGCCCCCGGCACCGCTGGAGTCCCTGGATCCGCCGCGCAAGCTGCCGCCGGTGGTGGTGGAAACGCCGATCCAGCGCTTTGCCGACGACCGTGAAAAAGGCCCGTTCACCACCCGCTGCATCCTGGTGATCGAAGACGAACAGAAGTTTGCCCAGATTCTCTATGATCTGGCCCATGAACTGGGTTACCAGTGCCTGGTGGCCCATGGCGCGGACGAGGGTTTCGAGCTCGCCGCGCAGTTCATCCCGGATGCGATCCTGCTGGACATGCGCCTGCCGGATCACTCCGGCCTGACGGTGCTGCAGCGCCTCAAGGAACAGGCGTCGACCCGACATATCCCGGTGCATGTGATTTCCGTGGAAGACCGCGTCGAGGCCGCCATGCACATGGGCGCCATGGGCTATGCGCTGAAGCCGACCACCCGCGACGAACTCAAGGATATTTTCACGCGGCTGGAGGCCAAGCTGACCCAGAAGCTCAAGCGCGTGCTGCTGGTGGAAGACGATGACCTGCAACGCGACAGCATCGCCCGCCTGATCGGCGACGACGATATCGAGATCACCGCCGTGGGTTTCGCCCAGGAGGCCCTCGATCTGCTGCGCGATACGGTCTTCGACTGCATGATCATCGACCTCAAGCTGCCGGACATGCTCGGCAACGAGTTGCTCAGGCGCATGGCCAGCGAAGACATCCGCGCCTTCCCGCCGGTGATCGTCTATACCGGGCGCAACCTGACCCGCGACGAAGAAGCCGAGCTGCATAAGTATTCGCGCTCGATCATCATCAAGGGCGCGCGCTCGCCGGAGCGCCTGCTCGATGAAGTGACACTCTTTCTGCACAAAGTCGAATCGCAGCTGTCCCATGAAAGACAGCGCATGCTCAAGACCGCCCGCAGCCGCGACAAGGTCTTCGAAGGGCGCAAGATCCTGCTGGTGGACGACGATGTGCGCAATATCTTCGCCTTGACCAGCGCCCTGGAGCACAAGGGCGCGATTGTCGAAATCGGCCGTAATGGCCGCGAGGCGATTCAACGACTCAACGAAGTGGAGGACATCGACCTGGTGTTGATGGATGTGATGATGCCGGAGATGGATGGTTACGAAGCCACGCTGGAAATCCGCAAGGACCCGCGCTGGCGCAAGCTGCCGATCATTGCGGTCACGGCCAAGGCGATGAAGGATGACCAGGAGCGCTGCCTGCAGGCCGGCTCCAATGACTACCTGGCCAAACCGATTGACCTGGACCGACTGTTCTCGTTGATCCGTGTCTGGCTACCGAAGATGGAACGGATCTAGTGGATCGAAGTACCGACATCGAGTTGCGGTTGTTGATCGAGGCGATCTACCTCAAGTACAGCTACGATTTTCGCGATTACTCCGGCGCCTCGGTCAAGCGTCGGGTCCACCATGCCTTGCTCCAGCTCGATTGCGCGACCATCTCGGCGTTGCAGGAGCGGGTGTTGCACGATCCGTCGGCGTTCATGCAGTTGCTGCAGTACCTGACCATTCCGGTCAGCGAGATGTTTCGCGATCCCGGGCATTTCCTGGCGATTCGCCAGGAGGTGGTGCCGTTGCTCAAGACCTATCCGTCGATCAAGATCTGGATCGCCGGGTGCAGCACCGGGGAGGAGGTGTACTCCATGGCGATCCTGCTGCGTGAAGAAGGTTTGCTCGAGCGTACGATCATCTATGCCACCGACATCAACCCCCATTCCCTGGAAAAGGCCAAGCAGGGCATCTTTACCCTCGACAACGTACGCACCTATGCCGATAACTACCGGGCCTCCGGCGGCAAGCGCGACTTTACCGAGTATTACAACTCGGCCTACGGCTACGCGATTTTCGACAAGACCCTACGGGAAAACGTGACCTTTGCCGACCACAGCCTGGCAACGGATAGTGTATTCTCTGAAACACAGTTGATTTCGTGTCGTAACGTATTGATTTATTTCAATAAAAAACTCCAGGATCGAGCCTTTGGGTTGTTCCATGAGTCGTTGTGCCATCGGGGCTTCCTGGTGCTGGGCAGCAAGGAGACGCTGGACTTTTCAGCCTACGGCAAGCGGTTCGAGGCGTTGGTCAAACAAGAGCGGATCTATCGTAAATCATGAGCGACCCGTTACTGCAAATCACTGACCTCCAGCGGGTCGAAGCGGTGGTGGTGGGGGCTTCGGCGGGTGGCGTCGAGGCCCTGATGACCGTGTTCGGTGCGCTGACGACGCGCTTCAAGCTGCCGGTCGTGATCGTCCTGCACATGCCGGACGGGCATCGCAGCCAATTGGCCGAGGTGTTCGGGCGGCGCCTGGCGTTGCCGGTGAAAGAGGCGGACGACAAGGAAAGCATTGTGCCGGGCACCCTGTACTTCGCCGCTCCCGGGTATCACCTGTCCATCGAGCAGGACCGCAGCTTTTCGTTCAGTCGCGAAGAGCGGGTGCACTATTCCCGGCCCTCGATCGATTATCTCTTTGCCTCGGCGGCGGACGCTTACGGTTCGCGCCTGATGGGCATACTTTTGACCGGCGCCAATCAGGACGGCGCCGCGGGTCTGGTACAGATCCAGCGCCAGGGTGGCTTGACCGTGGTGCAGGACCCGAGTGACGCCCGGGTCGCGACCATGCCCGAAGCCGCGTTGGCGTTGCACCAGCCGGACTACCTTCTTTCTTTGCAGGGCATTGGCCGTCTGCTTGTTGAGCTGGAACGAATCACATGCTGAGTACTATCCAGGCCAAACTGCTGATCGTCGACGATCTGCCGGAGAATCTGCTGGCGCTGGAAGCGCTGATCAAGCGCGAGGACCGCATTGTCTACAAGGCGCTCTCTGCGGATGAGGCGCTGTCGCTGCTGCTTCAGCACGAATTCGCCATGGCCATTCTCGATGTGCAGATGCCGGGCATGAATGGCTTCGAACTGGCCGAGTTGATGCGCGGCACCGAGAAGACCAAGCATATTCCCATTGTCTTTGTCAGCGCCGCCGGCCGCGAGCGCAACTACGCCTTCAAGGGTTATGAGAGCGGCGCGGTGGACTTTCTGCACAAACCCCTCGATACCCAAGCGGTGAAGAGCAAGGTCAGCATCTTTGTCGAGCTCTATCGGCAGAGCAAGGCAATGAAGCTGCAAGTCGAGGCCCTGGAGCAAAGTCGCCGCGAGCAGGAGTTGCTGCTGCGCGAACTGCAGGTGACCCAGGAAGAGTTGCAGCACGCCGTGCGCATGCGCGATGACTTCATGTCGATCGTCTCCCATGAGGTGCGCACGCCGCTCAACGGGCTGATCCTGGAGACCCAGTTGCGCAAGATGCACCTGGCCCGGAACAATACCGACGCCTTCAGCCTGGACAAGATGCGCAGCATGGTCGCGCGGGACGAGCGGCAGATCCAGAGCCTGATTCGCCTGATCGAAGACATGCTCGATGTCTCGCGCATTCGCACCGGCAAGCTGTCGATCCGCCCCGTACGCCTGGACCTGGTGCACCTGGTGGCCAGGCTGCTGGAGAACTTCGCCCCGCAGGTGGCCGCGGCCGAGTCGACGATCAGCTATTCGGGCGAGACGTCACTGGAGGGCGAGTGGGATGAGTTTCGCATCGAGCAGGTGATCTCCAACCTGCTGACCAACGCCTTGCGCTACGGCGCCAAAAGCCCGATCGAGGTGCGTGTGTATCGCCACGCGAACGAAGCACGGGTCGAAGTGCGTGACCGCGGCATCGGCATCGGCGAAGATGACCAGGCGCGGATCTTCCAGCAATTCGAGCGGGTGTCCGGCAGTCATGCCGCCGCCGGGTTGGGCCTGGGCCTGTTTATTTCCGAGCAGATTGTCGCGGCCCATGGTGGTCGCATCACCGTCGAGAGTACCCTTGGCGAAGGAGCCTTGTTCTGCGTTTGCCTGCCCTTGTAGGAAAAGCCGACATCAGACGCAACCTCTGGCTGACCCGATGGTCGTATTGGCAGCAATTTCAAGAATAAAGGCTTCCCATGAGTGAAGATGCACAAGACGTCGTATTGATCGTCGAGGACGATGCCTCGATCCTGATGGTCCTTTCGGCCTACCTTTCCAGCGAGGGCTATCGGGTACTGCAAGCGGAAAACGGCGAGCAGGCGTTCGCGATCCTGGCGAGCAAACCCAACCTGGACCTGATGATCACCGATTTTCGTTTGCCCGGCGGCATTTCCGGGGTAGAGATCGCGGAGCCCGCCGTCAGGCTGCGCCCGGACCTCAAGGTGATCTTCATCAGCGGTTACCCGGCGGAAATCCGTGAGTCCCACAGCCCCATCGCCCATAGCGCGCCGATCCTGGCCAAGCCGTTCGACCTGGATGTCCTCCAGGATCAGATCCGCAAGCTGCTGGCCTGACCCACGTCACACACTGATCATCTCGCGAACCTTGGCCGTCAGCAGCTCGAAGGTGAAGGGTTTGGTGATCATCTGCATGCCCGGGTCGAGGAAACCGCCGCGCACCGCCGCGTGTTCGGCGTAACCGGTGATAAACAGGATCCTCAGGCTGGGCCGCAGTTGCCGGCCGATCTCCGCCAGTTGCCGGCCGTTCATCCCCGGTAGCCCGACGTCGCTGATCAACAGGTCGATGCGTTGGCCGGAGTCGAGGATCGGTATCGCGCCATTGGCGTCGCAGGCCTCGACGAAGCGGTAACCCAGCTCGCCGAGCACCTCGCTGACCAGCGCCCGCACTGCGGGATCATCTTCGACGATCAATACGGTTTCACCGTCTTCGGCGTGGGGCGCATGGCCTGAGTGCAGCGCTTCGTCCTGGACCACCGGCGCGCCCTGGTAACGTGGCAGGTACAGACTGACCGTGGTGCCCTGGCCAACGGTACTGTCGATGGCGACATGGCCGCCGGACTGTTTGCTGAAGCCATAGATCATCGACAGGCCCAGGCCCGTGCCCTGGCCGATCGGCTTGGTGGTGAAAAACGGGTCGAAGACCCGATTGATGATGCTTTGCGGCACGCCGCTGCCGCTGTCGCGCACCTGCAGCACTACATAGTCGCCGGGTTCCAGGTTGGCCTGGGCGTCGGTAAACGCCAGGTCCAGCGCCTGGTTGAAGGTCCTGACCAGCAGGTTGCCGCCGTCGGGCATGGCGTCGCGGGCATTCAGTACCAGGTTGAGCAGGGCGCTTTCCAGCTGGTTGGGGTCAGCTTCGGCGGTCCACAGGCTTTCACCCAGGGCCATTTCCAGGCGAATGCTTTCATTGAGGCTGCGGTGCAGCAGCTCGCCCATGGAGGTCACCAGCTCGTTCATGTTGACGGGCTTGGAGTCCAATGACTGGCGCCGGGAAAAGGCCAGCAGGCGGTGGGTCAGGCCGGCGGCGCGGTTGGCCGAGGTCACGCCGAGGTCGATCAGGCTGTCGAGGTCCTCGAGGCGGCCGCGGGCCAGCCGGCGCTTGAGCAACTCAAGGCTGCCGATAATGCCGGTGAGCATATTGTTGAAATCATGGGCGATGCCGCCGGTGAGTTGGCCGACGGCTTCCATTTTCTGCGACTGGCGCAAGGCTTCCTCGTTGTGACGCAGTTGCGCGGTGCGCTCTTCAACCTGCTGTTCGAGGGTTTCGAGGGTGTCCTTGAGGCGTAGTTCGCTTTGACTGAGGTCGAGCAGTCGGTCGCGGGCTTCATACTGGCGGCGGCGTCCGCGAATGGCGGCGGTCACCAGGCTGATCAGGGTTACCGGGTGGAACGGGCGCTCGAGAAAGGTCACATTGCCCAGCAGCGCGCCGAGCCGGGAAGAGGGCGGTTGGTCCGGCCCGCCGTGGTGGGTCAGCAGCACGATCGGCAGGTCGGACCAGGCCGGTTGTTGCTGTAAGTACGCTTGCAGGGACCCCAGGTCCGCTTCGCGCAGAGCCTCGGCGGCGATGATGAGCAGGCCGACGCCCTGTTCCAGCTCGGCACCGAGTGAAGCCAGGTCCCGGGCGACGACTCCGGGAAAACCGGCCTCGGCGAGAATCCTCAGGGCAATCTGGCTGTCGCGCCCCAGCGGAGCGAGGATAATGGCCCGTTCGGAGACCGCGTCGGGGGCACTCACAAACCCTCTTCCTTGAGCAGGGGCGGGCCTTCGCCGAGGTAGGTCGGTACGCCGCGCAAGACCCTCTGGAACGCCTCCAGCGGCGCGCCGATGGTGATGCCCCGCGCATTGATGCGGTATTCGCGGATCGTCGACTCGTGGGGGCCGGTGCGTTTCTTGATGATGGAAATGGCCCGGCGGACCTTGCCCAGTGCCTCGAAGTAACGCAACAGGATCACGGTGTCGGCCAGGTAGGTGATGTCCACCGGGGCCTGCATGTCGCCCACCAGCCCGTGCTGGGCGACGGTCATGAAGGTCGCCGCACCCTGGCGATTGAGGTAGAGCAGCAACTCGTGCATATGCAGGATCAGTGCATTTTCTTCCGGCATCGCGGCCTGGTAGCCGTTGATGCTGTCGATCACCACGGTCTTGATTCCACCCTGATCCACGCAGCGGCGCACCCGGTGGGAAAACTCCCCGGGCGACAGTTCGGCGGCGTCGACCTGCTCGATCAACAGGTTGCCGCTTTCTTTCAGGGCCTGAAGGTCGATGCCGATATTGCGCATGCGCTCGAACAGCAAGCCGAGTTCTTCATCGAAAATAAACAACGCGGCTTTTTCGCCACGGGCCACCGCGGCGGCGGCGAAGACCATCGCGATCAGCGATTTGCCGGTGCCGGCGGGACCGAGAATCAGGGTGCTGGAACCGGTCTCGATGCCGCCGCCGAGCAGTGCGTCCATCTCGGTGATACCGCTGGTGAGTTGCTCGCGCACATAACGACCACGGTGTTCGGCCGCCACCAGGCGGGGGAAGACATGCAGGCCGTCGCCCATGATGGTGAAGTCATGGAAACCACCACGGTATTTCTGCCCGCGGTACTTCACCACCCGCACGCGGCGTCGTTCGGCGCCGTAGTTGGGAGTCAGTTCCTCCAGGCGGATCACGCCATGGGCGACGCTGTGCACGGTCTTGTCGAGGGACTCGGTGGTCAGGTCGTCGAGCAGCAGGACGGTGGCGTCATAACGCACGAAGTAGTGCTTGATCGCCAGGATCTGCCGACGATAACGCAGCGAACTCTGGGCCAGCAGGCGAATCTCCGACAGGCTGTCGAGGACCACGCGGGTCGGCTGGACCCGCTCCACCACCTCGAAAATCTGCTTGGTGGCTTCGCCCAGTTCCAGGTCCGAGGAGTACAGCAGGCTTTGCTGGTGGTCGGCATTGAGCAGGCTTTCCGGCGGGGTCAGCTCGAACAGGCTGATGTTCTCGTCCAGTTCCCAGCCGTGGGACGCGGCGCCCTGGCGCAGTTCGCGCTCGGTTTCCGAGAGCGTGATATACAGCGAGCGTTCGCCGGCGCGGGCACCGGCGAGCAGGAAGTGCAGGGCCACGGTGGTCTTGCCGGTGCCGGGTTCTCCTTCGAGGAGAAAGACATGGCCGCGGGACAAGCCGCCGCAGAGGATATCGTCCAGCCCTTCAATGCCGGTCGCCGCCTTGGGGGGGATGGGGGCAAATGATGTAGTCAAGTCCAGACCTCTTGTTACCCAGGAGTGGTCTTGTACTGGACCTTCGGCGGTTATCGGGGTTCAAAATTATTGCAGCCCTTGTTCGGCTGAATACGCTTTTCCCTACAGCCCCTGCTGCAACGCCGGATCATCCGGGTTCTGCTGCTCCAACTGGGCCAGCAAAATCTGCACATTCTGCAGCTGCCCGGTTTCCTTCCAGTAGTTGATCAGCAGCACCCGCGCCTTGCGGTTCGACGGCTGGCGCTGAACGATATCCTCCAGTTGCCGCTGGGCCGCCTCGACCTGCTGCAAGTCATGCAGGGTGGTGGCCAGCTTGTAGCGGTACTCGGCGTTCTCCGGTTGCAGTTCCACCGCCTTGGCCAACCCCAGTACCGCGAGCTCGGTCTGGCCGTGACGCAATAGCCAGACCCCCAGGGCATGTTGCAGATAGGCCGATTGCGGCTGTACCTGCAACTGCTTGGCCAGCAGTTGCCGGGCCTGGTCCGGCTGGTTGCGCTTGTCCAGCAATTCGACCTGGGCCACCAGCGCCTTGAGATTGTCCGGTTCCAGCCGCGAGACATGCTCCAGCGCCGCCTGGGCCTTGTCCAACTGCCCCTCGTGCAGATACAAGCGCGCCAGCTGGAACTGTGCCTCGGCACTTTCCGGCTGGGCCGCCAGGGTCCGCTCGTACTCGTCCACCACCTGTTGCAGCGGGCCGTAATACAACCCCTGGTCGTCCGGTGACAAACCGAGCATGGCGTTGGCGGCGGCAAAGCGCACGGCTTGCTCGTGGTCTTCCAGCACCGGGCCGAGCAGCAGGCTGCGCTGGGCCCCGGGCACCAGGCCGACAATGCTCTGGATCGCCGCTTCGCGCACCACCGGCGAGGGGTTCTGCAAGTCCGCATCGGCCAGTTTCAGGGCCTGGGGGCTGGGGTAGTTGGGCAGTTCGGCATGCAGGGCGGCACGGCGGGTATCCGTCAGGTCTTTGCGCGCCAGTTGCTGGTAGAGCACCCGCGCCGCGCCGGGCAGGCCGTTATGCGCCTGCTTCAGCGCCTGGCCGTAATTGATATGCGGGGCCTGGGGCGCCGCGGGCTTGCCGGGCAGCCAGTGCCAGACAAGGCCGAGGGCAAGCAGGAGCAACAGGCTGGTAAGCAGGTAGCGGCGAGGCTTCGTCATGCAGGGTCCGTGAGCTGGCGAGCGTGGAATGTACCAGCTTCGGTCAGCCGCGCTCAGGAGTCAAACCCGCGCCACGGATCAGCCGGCCTCAGGTCAGCACATAGTCCACCGGTTCCAGCGCCGGCGGCAGTTCGCTGTGCCCGAGGCCGGCGAGGACTTCGCGCTCCACGGTGCGCAGGATCGCATCGCACGGCAGGTCGTTTTCATCGAAGCCGAACGGGTCTTCCAGGTCGTCGCCGATCTCGTCCAGGCCGAGGAAGGTGTAGCTGACGATGGCGGTGAACACCGGCGTCAGCCAGCCCAGCGGTTCGGCCATGGCGAAGGGCAGGAGAATGCAGAACAGGTAGATGGTGCGGTGCAGCAGCAGGTTGTAAGGGAAGGGCAGCGGCGTGTGCTTGATCCGCTCGCAACTGGCCTGGACCTGGCTGAGGCTGAGCAGCAGTGCCGAGAAGACGGTGTAGCGGTACTCGCTGATCAGCCCTTGTTCGGCGAAATGGGAGCAGCGCGCGCCGATCCGTTGCAGCACCTGGTCAGTGGCATTCGGATGGCCGGCGGCGGGCGTTTCCTGTTGCCAGGGGGCGATGGCCTGGCGTTCGTCCTCCAGGCGCAGGCGGGCAATCAGGCCGTGGGCAAAACCGCAAAGCTCGCGCAGCAGCGCGGTCCGTTGCGGCCCATCGCCAAGCACCTGGCTTTCACGAATCAACGAGCGCACGTCGATGATCAATTGTCCCAGCTGCTTTCGACCTTCCCACCAGCGGTCATAGCAGGCGTTGTTGCGAAAGCTCATGAAGATCGACAGGGACAAGCCGAGCAAGGTGAAGGGCGTGGCATTGACCTTGGAGAAATAGGCCGGATGCCAGGTCTCCACCAGCACGATGACCGAGGCCAGCACGGTTACCAGCAGGCAACGCAGGGCGATGCGCTTGGCAATCGAGCCCTTGAGGGAAAACAGGATGGCGATCAGGTTCGGCTTGGAGCGGACGATCATGGCGAGGGTCTTGGGATTTGGGAAAAATGACGGGACTCCACCTTAAGCGCCGCTGCCCGCCGTTGTCCAATCACCCTGGCCGACAAGGTGATCGAAGGGCTCTATGGCGGCACTACCCGGGCAGCATCAAGCCGCCGGTCTCCCGTGCCAATGCCTGGCGCTGGTGGACGAATTCCGCCATGCGCTCGCCGGGGATCGCCTTGCTGAAGTACCAACCCTGGATCACCAGTTCCGTCGACGAGTGCAGGGCATCGTACTGCTCCTGGGTTTCCACGCCTTCGATAATGATCCCCAGGTTCAGGGTTTCACACAGCCGCAACATGCCATTCAAGACCCGCGCGCCCTCGGGATGGCAGTGGGCGACGACAAAGCTGCGGTCGATCTTGATGCAATCGATCTTGAACTGATGGAGGTAACTCAACGCCGAATAACCGGTGCCGAAGTCATCGATATACAGCTTGGCGCCGAAACCGTGCAGGCGTTCGATCAGGCGGTTGATCACCTGGACATCACCGACCAGGGCGTCCTCGGTCAGCTCGACGGAAATCATGCCCTTGGCCTGGGCGAGGATCTCCAGCAGGCGCTCGCCGTACTCCGGCGCGCACAAGGTGGCGCCGGTCACGTTGATGGTCATCGGTAGCTCAAAGCCGGCCTTGCGCCAACGGCGATATTGCTCCAGCGCCTGGGAGGCCACCCACAGGTCGACATCCGGCATCAGGTTGGCCTGGCCCAGCCACTTGAGGAATTCCCAGGGCGGCTGGGCGTTGCCGTCCTTGTCACGGGCGCGCATCAGGGCCTCGCAACCGGTGCTCAGGCCGGTGGTCTTGGAAATCTGCGGCTGGAACTCCAGGTAAAACTCGTATTCGCTGATCTGGCGGATACGGTCCACTTCCTGGGCTCGGCGCGCGTCGTTCTTGTACGAGGCCGCCACCGGGTCGAGTTCGAACAGCCGGCCCTTTTCCTCCAGGCTGCGGAAGGTGGTGTCGAAGGACTTGATATAGATGCCGTTGTCGGCGTCCTGGTGACGGTGCAGGCCAATCACGTAGGGGGCATAGATCAGGCTGCCGATACCCAGCAGCACCAGTTGCAGGACCACTGCGGCCCAGTCGCCGTTGGTGCTCAGGTAGGCGTTGAGCAGCACCGGCGAGTTCAGCGGCATGCCGGTGACCATCGGTGCCACCCAGCCGGCCTGGGTCACCGCTACGGCGATCAGCGCGTTGAGCACCGGGGTAATCAGAAAGGGGATGAACAGGCGTGGGTTGAGAATGATTGGCAGGCCGAACAGCAGGATTTCATTGACGTTGAACAACGACAGCGGCACCGCGGCCAGGGCCAGCAGGCGCAGGGAGCGGTCGCGGGTAAACAGCAGCACGGCGACGATCAGTGACAGCGAGGCGCCGGAGCCGCCGATAAAGGCGAAACAGCCCAGCAGGCCGCTGTTGAGGATATAGCGGTGCGGTTCCCCGGCGGCGAGGTTGATCTGATTGATATTCACCGCCTCGTCGAGGACGCTGAACACCGGCTGCATGGCGTGCAGGCCGTGGATGCCGAAGAACCAGAGGACCGAGTTGGTGGCGCTGATCAGCGCGCCGTAGCGGTAGGGATGGTCCAGCGCCCCGCGGTCGAAGGGCACCTGCATCTGGGCGACCAGGGGAATTTCCAGCAGCAGCGACAGCACGGTGACCAGCAGGGCGGTGGTGATCAGGCCGGGGAGCACCACGTTGATGCTGTCGCGGACATTGAAGCCGACCACGTTTTCCCGCACCAGCCGTGTCCAGGATTGTCGGTACAGCCAGGCCATGATCGGCACGTTGATCAGCGGCGAGGCGATGGCGATAAACAGCACCAGGGTGGCGGCGGCCCGGGGAAAGTCGCTGAGCAGGTAGATGGCGATTTCCACATGGGCCAGGCACAGGAAGGCCACCGGCACCTGGGGCAGGCGATAGCGGATGGCGAGCATATAGCCGATGGAAGCGGCCACCAGCAAGGGCAGGATGCCGCTGATTTTCTCGTGCAGTCCGGCGAGGAAGTTCACCCAGTCGTCGGGCAGCCCGGCCAGCCGGGCGCAGGCCGACAGGATCAGGAACGCCGTCGACACCAGCAGGCACGGCAGCAGCCAGAGCAATCCTTCGCGGATCGCCCGCAACGAATCTGCCCCGGCCAGCGCGGCCAGGCGCTGGGTCAGGAATAACTGGAAGACTGACTGTGACATTGCCCAACCCCTTTAGACCTTCAGTCCTGTCGGGGCAAATGGCTATCAGTTCCGCCCCTGGACGGGAGCATATCCCGAGATGACCCGAAAAGGCCAAATCGTCGGATGAAAAAGCCCCGAGGCCAAAGGCGCTCGGGGCGGGTCGGTGGGTGTACGGGCGGAAAACGGCACTGTCGCCCGCTCCATTTAGTAGCGGGTCTGGCCGTAAGGCGGATTGTTAGCGGCGTAACCGTTGTTATAACCCTGGGTAAAGCCGTAGTTGTAACCCGTGTTGTAGTCCGAGACATAGTCATTGCGGCCGGCTACGTAACCGGCCGCATAGCCGTTGTCGTAGCCATTGTTGTAACCGGCACTGAAGCCGGGGGAGTAACCAGGGCGTCGGATGGGGACGTTGGTGTTGCAAACGCGGCGCACCTGTAGCCCGCAGACGGGGGCGGCATAGCTGGAGGTCGCGATCAGCGGGCCGATAACCCCCGTTGCGATCAGCATGGCCAAGACAAGCCCCTTTTGTGAACGCAAGGTGGGCGTCGCCTTTATCTCCCTGGAACAGATTGATGGGGTAAGAACGATAGAAGTCATTTCAGTATCCCTCTGGATCAAACCAATATGCTTCGCTAGAAGCCCTGAACTGTTCACGTGTTCGCCCTAGGGGGTAGGGGTAATCACCCCATCGTCCTGTTCGCTGATGCTCGGGTCTTCGCTGACGCCCGCGGTATAGGCACCATTCGGAGAAATGGCGTCGGCACAGTCGTTACCACCGGATGCCAGGGGGGTTATTGCGACGAGGGTGCCGCCGGAGCTGTGGTAAGCGAAGGCTTCGCTGACGCCGGCGACCTCACCGCAACCGACGACGACTCCGTTGTCGGAGATGGCCTTGGCGGTTGCTCTTGAGCTGCCTGAGAAGAGTGGGATCGGCGTCCCATCAGTGCCGGTTGCAGGATCCCAGAAGAACCCTGTGACAAAGCCTCCGGATTTCAGCCGATTGCCGGCGATCTGCCCCGAGGCGTTCATGGCTACCCCGGAGTTACGCAGCGAGGTGCTGCCGTTGATGGTCAACATCACCGTTGGCGCGCTGCCGCCGCCAGCTGCCCATCGCACGGTTTTATAGGTATCGGGAGTGCCGCTGCCACCACCGTTGTAATAGCAGGTGCCGAGGATCTGCCCGCTCAGGTTGATTTCACTGGCCACACAGTAACTGGCCCCTGTAGGTACGGTTAACACGCTGTAGCTGGCGCTGGCACTGGACCAGAGCACCGCTTGATTTGTCCCTGCGCCGCCGGCGCCGGCTGGGCAATTGCCAATGATCGAGGGCGTGGCGGCGTCACTGATGTCCGCCGGACTGCAGTTGGTGACCGAGCCGAGCAGCGGCGGTAGCAGGCTGTTCGCTGCCCCGGCGGAGGTCCAGACCACCGGGGTGGTCTCCCCGGTGGGGCTGATGCTGACGCCCACCACGACACCTGCCAGATTGACGGCGGCCGCCTCGGTTTCCACGTCAGGTACCAGGCGCAGCCCAGCCAGAATGGGCAGCGGTTGCAGTTGCACAGGAGGCGCGGCCAGATTGCTGGCTGCCCATTTGACAGCCTGGGTAACTTCGTTGCTGAGTTCACAGGAGCCGATGATCACGGCCGTGGTTGGCGAGCCATTGCTGACAGCACCGACGGCGCAGGCCCCTGCGATTCCGGCGCTGGAGGTGAACAAAGGCGGCAGGATAGTGGCCCCGCCTGAATTGATATCCGACACGGCGTGGTGGATGAAGTCCGCTCCAATGGAGTTGGCAATGGTCAGATGATTGTTATTGACACCAACGGCATTGGTGCTGAGAACTGTGACGTTGTACATGTTGTCGGTCCAGGTGACAGCCTGGGCCGTCCCGGCCAGGTTGACACCCGCGATAACCAATCCGAGCGAAGTAACAAGACGAGAGGGGAGTTTCATGACGCTTCTCCTTGCGATGAGTGTGTACGCACGATCTATGCGCGCACTTACCGTACCCCTGGGCTTATCCCGCCGGTAACTGTCAGAAATGACAGTTCGTTAGAGCATTTCGAAGCTGCTGAGATATCTAGTAACACTATCGCCAGGGTTTATTCATAGGCGAAAAAAAGCCCCGCGACCAAGGTGGGCGGGGCTGAAAAAGGGTCGGAGGGCATCCAACCCCGGGAGGTCTTGAATCAGTTGCTGCTGGCGACTGCCTGCGGCTCGTAGCCGCCACCGAGGGACTTGTAGATCGCCACGATGCCGCGATACAGATCGGTCTCGGCCTGGGCCTGGCTGTCTTCGGCGGCCAGGCGTTCGCGCTGGGCGTCGAGCAGGACCAGGAAGTCGGCAGTCCCTTCGCGGTAACGAATCGCAGCCAGGTCGGCGGCGGCACGGCTCGACTCGCTTTGGCGAATCAGCGAGATCAGGCGTTGCTGGCGCTTGCCGTAATCGCTGAAAGCGTTCTGCGATTCTTCCAGGGCCAGCAGCACTTGCTGCTCGTAACTGGCCAGGGCGCCTTCAGCTTCGGCGTTGGCTCCGCGCAAACGGGCCCTGACGCTACCGAGGTTGAACGCCGGCCAGGTAATACTCGGGCCGAGGGCCCAGGCATTGGCGGCGGACGAACCGATCTGCGAACCACGTCCGGCGGTAAAGCCAAGGAAACCGCTGAGGCTGACCCGGGGGAACAGGTCGGCCTTGGCCACGCCGATCCGCGCGGTGGCGGCGGCCAGCTTGCGTTCGGCGCTGACGATATCCGGACGGCGTTGCAGCAGGTCGCCCGGATTGCCAATGGCCAGGGCCTTGGAAATCGCCGGCAGGTCCTTCGGACCCAGGTCCACCGTCAAGGTGTCCGGACGCTCGCCGAGCAAGGTCGCGATACGGTTGCGCTCACGGGCCTGTTCGGCCTGCAACTGCGGCACTGTGGCTTCGACCGCCGCGAGGCGCGCATCGGCGCGGACCACATCGAGCTGATCGCCGACACCGGCGTCACGCAGGCTCTCGGTGATGCCCTTGGATTCCTGCTGGTTCTTCAGGTTGGCCAGGGCGATCTTTTCCCGCAGTTGCGCACCGCGCAGTTGACCGTAGGCATCCACCAGTTCGGCAATCATGGTGACTTGCAGTTGGTAGAGGTCGGCTTCGGCTACCTGCTGGTCGGCATCGGCGGCTTCCAGGTTGCGGCGGATACGGCCGAACAGGTCGACTTCCCAGGCCATGTCCAGGCCCAGGTCATAGCGTTCGCTATTGACCCGTTGCTCGGTGGTACCTGGAACCTGGCCCTTGGCGAGGTCGGCGCTGGCACGGCTGGTGATGGTCGGCATGGTTTCGGTGCTGACATCGTCGCGGATCGCCCGCGACGCTTTCAGGCGGGCGAAGGCCACGCGCAACTCACGGTTGCCGGCCAGTGACTGGGTCACCAGCTGGTTCAGGGTCGGATCGTCGAACTGCTGCCACCAGATACCCTGGAAGTGCGCGCGGTCATAGTTCTTCTGACCGGTGCTGCCATCGGTGGCGGCGGTGATGTTCGCCTTCTCCGTGGCCGGGGTCTTGTAGTCCGGGCCGACGGTACAGGCGCCCAGCGCCAGTACCAGCAAGCTCGGTAGAAAGGCCTTCAGACTGCTCATTGTTGCGCCTCCAGCTTGAGGGCCCGGGCGGCTTTGCGAGCGTCGCTGCGCTCGACAAAGCGGCGAATCAATACATAGAACACTGGCGTCAGCAGCAGACCGAAGAAGGTCACCCCGAGCATCCCGGAGAACACCGCCACACCCATGGCATGACGCATCTCGGCACCGGCACCGCTGGAGAACACCAGGGGAACCACACCCATGATGAAGGCGAAGGAGGTCATCAGGATCGGCCGCAGACGCAGGCGGCAGGCTTCCAGCACCGCGCTCAGCGGATCGAGGCCTTCTTCCTGTTTATCCTTGGCGAACTCGACGATCAGAATCGCGTTCTTGCACGCCAGGCCCACCAGTACTATCAGGCCGATCTGGGTGAAGATGTTGTTGTCGCCACCGGAGGCAATCACCCCGGTAATCGCCGACAGCAAGGTCATCGGTACGATCAGGATCACCGCCAGCGGCAGGCTCCAGCTTTCGTATTGGGCGGCCAGTACCAGGAAGGCCAGCAGTACGCAGAGCGGGAAGACGAACAGCGCGGTATTGCCCGAGAGGATCTGCTGGTAGGTCAGGTCGGTCCACTCGTAGGTCATGCCGTTGGGCAGTTCGTCCTTGAGCAGCTTCTCGATCGCCACCTGGGCCTGGCCGGAGCTGTAGCCCGGTGCGGCGGCACCGTTGATTTCCGCGGTGATAAAGCCGTTGTAGTGCATGACGCGGTCCGGACCCGAGGTGTCGCTGACCTTGATGAAGGTCGCCAGGGGGATCATCTCGCCTTTGTTGTTACGCACTTTCAGCTGGCCGATCTGGTCGGACTCGAGGCGGAACTGCTGTTCGGCCTGGACGTTGACCTGATAGGTACGACCGAAGCGGTTGAAGTCGTTGGCATACAGCGAACCCAGGTAGATCTGCAGGGTGTCGAAGATGTCGCTGACGGCCACGCCGTGGGTCTTGGCCTTTTCCCGGTCGATAGCAGCATCGACCTGCGGTACGTTGACCGTGTAGCTGGTGAACAACCCGGCCAGTTCTGGCACGCTACGGCTCTTGCCGATGATGTTCATGGTTTCCTTGTACAGCTCGTCGTAACCGAGGTTGCCACGGTCTTCGATCTGCAGGCGGAAACCGCCGATGGTGCCCAGGCCTTGTACCGGCGGAGGCGGGAAGATCGCCATATAGGCTTCCTGGATCCCGGCGAACTTGCCGTTCAGCGCACCGGCAATGGCACCGGCCGACTGGCTCGGGTCCTTGCGCTGGTCGAAAGGCTTCAGGGTCACGAACACGATACCGGCGTTCGGGCTGTTGGTGAAACCGTTGATCGACAGGCCAGGGAAGGCCACCGCGCTTTCCACGCCAGGCTGTTTCAGGGCCAGGTCGGACATGCGCTTGATCACGTCTTCGGTGCGGTCCAGGCTCGCCGCATCCGGCAGTTGAGCGAAGGCCACCAAATATTGCTTGTCCTGGGCCGGTACGAAGCCCATCGGGGTGTTGGCGAAACCGAACCAGGTCAGGACCATCAGGCCGGCGTACAGCACCAGGGCGATGCCGCTGGCACGGATGACGCGGGTCACGGTGCCGACATAACCATGGCTGGCGAAGTCGAAGAAGCGGTTGAACGGACGGAACAGCCAGCCGCCCAGCAGCTTGTCGAGGACCTTGGAGAAACCGTCCTTCGGTGTGTCGTGACCTTTAAGCAGTACCGCGGCCAGCGCCGGCGACAAGGTCAGCGAGTTGAACGCCGAGATCACGGTGGAGATGGCGATGGTCAGGGCGAACTGCTTGTAGAACTGCCCGGTCAACCCGGAGATGAACGCTGCCGGGATAAACACTGCACACAGCACCAGCGCCGTGGCGATGATCGGACCGGTCACTTCACGCATGGCGCGCTTGGTGGCTTCCACCGGATTGAGACCGAGGCCGATGTTCCGTTCGACGTTCTCCACCACCACGATGGCGTCGTCCACCACGATACCAATCGCCAATACCAGTCCGAACAGCGACAGGGCGTTGAGCGAGAAGCCGAACAAGTGCATGACCGCAAAGGTACCGATCAGCGACACCGGTACTGCTACCAGTGGGATGATCGAGGCACGCCAGGTCTGCAGGAACAGGATCACCACCAGGACCACGAGGATCAGGGCTTCGAACAGGGTGTGGACCACCGCTTCGATGGAGCCGCGAACGAAGATCGTCGGGTCATAGACGATGCTGAAGTCCATGCCTTCGGGGAAACCCTTCTTCAGTTCGGCCATCTTGGCGCGGACTTCGTTGGAAATGTCGATGGCGTTGGAGCCCGGACGCTGGAAGATCGGGATCGCGACCGCCGGCTGGTTGTTCAGCAGCGAGCGCAGGGCGTACTGGCTGGAGCCGAGCTCGACCCGGGCGATATCTTTCAGGCGCGTGATCTCACCGTCGTCGCCAGCGCGAATCACGATGTTCTCGAACTCTTCCTCGGAGACCAGACGCCCCTGGGCGTTGATCGACAGCTGGAAGCTGGTGGCGGTAGGCGCGGGCGGCGCGCCCAACTGACCTGCGGCAACCTGGCGGTTCTGCTCGCGAATGGCATTGACCACATCGGTAGCGGTCAGGTTGCGCGAAGCGGTCTTGTTCGGATCGAGCCACACCCGCAGGGAGTAGTCGCCCATGCCGAACAACTGCACGTCACCGACGCCGCCCAGGCTGGCCAATTCGTCCTTGATATTAAGGATGGCGTAGTTGGACAGGTAGAGCATGTCGTAGCGTTTGTCCGGCGAGGTCAAGTGCACAACCATGGTCAGGTCGGGCGAGGCCTTGTCGACGGTGATGCCGATACGGGTCACTTCCACCGGAAGTTTTGGCTCGGTACGGGTCACACGGTTCTGCACCTGGACCTGCGCGTTATCCAGGTTGGTACCCAGGGCGAAGGTGATGGTCAGGGTCAGCTTGCCGTCGGCGGTGGATTGCGAGGACATGTAGAGCATGTTCTCGACACCGGTGATCGCCTGTTCCAGAGGTGCGGCCACGGTTTCACCGATGACCTTGGGGTTGGCGCCAGGGAAGTTGGCACGCACGACCACGGTCGGCGGTACCACTTCCGGGTATTCGCTGATGGGCAACTGGAACAGCGAGATGGCGCCCGCGATCAGGATCAGCAGCGAAAGTACCGCCGCGAAGATCGGTCTTGATATGAAGAACTGGGAAAAATTCATCGTGTGTATCCCTTAACCGCGTGGAGTCGCTACGGCCAGCTTGGTAGCCGGTGCCGGTGCGCTCTTGGCGGGCGTGACCTGGGGCAGGTTGCTGGCTTCCAGGGCTTGTTTTTGTAGGGCCAGGGCCGCGAGGGTTTCCTTGGATGCCATCGGGATCACTTCCGGATCCACGGGCGAACCAGGGCGAACGCGTTGCAGGCCCTTGACGATGATGGTGTCGTCCTTGTTCAGGCCATTACGCACGATGCGCAACCCTTCGATTTTCGGACCCAGCTCGACCGAGCGGTAGACGGTCTTCTTGTCGGCGTCCATGACCAGTACGAACTTCTTGCCAAGGTCGGTGCCCACGGCTTCGTCGTTGATCAGCACGGCGGCGTAGGTGCCACTACCGACCAGCTTCAGGCGTGCGTACAGGCCCGGGGTGAAAGAGCCGTCGGCGTTGTCGAACACCGCGCGACCGCGAATGGTGCCGGTCTTGGGGTTGACCTGGTTGTCGACGAAGTTCATCACGCCCTGGTGCGGGTTGCCGGTTTCGTTGGACAGGCCGAGGTAGACCGGGGTGGTCTGGCCACGTTTGCCCTGGCGCGCGAGCTGGGTGTACTTGAGGTAGACCCGCTCGTCGGCGTCGAAGTAGGCGTAGACCTTGTCGGTGGACACCACGCTGGTCAGCGCGGTGACATCGGCGGTGACGATGTTGCCGGCGGTGATTTCGGCACGGCTGACGCGGCCGCTGATTGGCGAGGTGACGCGGGTGAAGCTCAGGTTCAGCCTGGCCAGGTCCAATTGCGCCTGGGTGGCGTCGACCGCGGCCTTGGATTCCTGGGCGGAACTGCTGCGGGTGTCAGCCAGTTCGGCGGAAATCGCGTTGCTGCTCAGCAGGCGCTTGCCACGCTCGGCTTCGTTGGCGCTGCGGCTGGCGCCGGCGCGGGCTTGTTGCAATTGGGCTTCGAGGCGATGGACTTCAGCCTGGTAAGGGCGTGGGTCGATCTGGAACAGCAGGTCGCCTTTCTTCACCAATGCGCCTTCGGTGAAGGCCACCGAATCGATCTGGCCAGAAACGCGCGGACGAATCTCGACGGTTTCCGGGGCTTCGAGGCGACCGGTGAACTCGTCCCATTCGTTGACGGGCTGCTCGATAACCTTGGCCACGCTGACCTTGGCTGCCGGCATCGCGCCACCACCTGCCGCCACGGGCGCTTTACCGCAGGCGCTCATCACCACGACCGCCAGGGCAGCCAGAGGAAAGCGCAAAAGTTTAAGTGACTGTTCCATGGGGGGAGTCCGCCAATCTATTGAGATGGGCGGATCATGCTGTGGCGGGGTGGTTGCGCACGAATCGAATGAAGCGAAGGTAACTATCATTCGGAATGATATCAAACCGACTCCAGCCCTCTAGCATGCGCTTTTCGTTAGGCGGCTATCTATTCCAGAAATGACAAATCACTGTTGCGTGGAATGCAAGAAGCGCTGCGGGTGTCAGCGGTGTGTCAGGCAATCTTTACGTAAGATTACAGGGCCTTGACGGCCGAGCGTCCGACAGCCGGGTAAGCTTGCCTGGACAGCGCTGAGTGCGCATCGAGGTGATTGATGAAAAGCATCATACGAGAAGTGGATTCGCTATTTCCCTTTTTTAGCGCCCAGCGTTGGGCCGAAGAAACGACTATCGACATTCAAGACGCCTTGCAGGACCAGCTGCGCGGCTACCTGGGGCGCGGGTTTACCAGCGTATTGCTGGGCAGCGGCGGGCAGTCGGGTTCGCGCTACTACTCGTTGCAGATCTACCACGACAAGAGCGGCCAGCACCTTGAGCTTCACGGCGCTTTCGATCGGCAGTGCGTGCAGGACATCTTCAAGGTCGCGCAGCAGATGAAGGCGCGCTTTCAGTCTGTCCAGGGCGGCGACAACAAGGTGCGGCTGCTAGAAGTGCCCAGGTTTTCTACTTCTACCAAAGCAGAGGGTGCAAACACCACGGCGACGGCCTTGCCGAAAAGTTTTTCGTCCGCGAGTCGAAGCGCGTGATGATGCCCCGCCCCTGAGAACAGTCAGAGACTGTCCGGATCCCCGCAGAACATCTGGATCCGCGAACGCAGCCAGCGCTCGCCCGGATCGTTGTCCTGGGAGCCGCGCCAGGCCATGTGCAGTTCGAAGGTCTGGGTGTCCAGGGGCGGGTTCTCGGCCCGTACGCCGCCGGCCGCCGTCAGCGCATCGGCGGTGTAGTCCGGCACGGTGGCAATGATGTCGGTGCCGGAGATCAGGGTGCTCAGGCCGTTGAACTGCGGCACCGCGAGCACCACATGGCGCTTGCGCCCGAGCTTCTCCAATTCGGTATCGATAAAACCACTCAGGTCGCCGGCGAACGACACCAATGCATGGGGACGAGCGCAGAAGTCATCCAGCGACATCGGGCCGGGCATGGTGTCGGCCCGCAGCAATTTCGGCGAACTGCGGCGCAGCACCTTGCGCTTGGCGTTGGCCGGCAGGTCGGTGGTGTAGCACACGCCGATGGAAATCTCGCCGGAGCCCAGCTTGGCCGGAATCAGCAGATAGTTGACGCGACGGATCACCAGCACGATGCCGGGCGCCTCGGCCCGCAGGCGCTTGAGCAACTGCGGCAGCAAGGCGAACTCGACGTCGTCGGACAGGCCGATGCGAAACACCGAGGTGCTGGTCGCCGGGTCGAACTCCGACGCGCGGCTGACCGCGGTGGAAATCGAGTCCAGGGCCGGGGAGAGCAGGGCGAAGATCTCCACGGCACGGGCCGACGGCTCCATGCTGCGGCCGGTGCGCACGAACAACGGGTCATCGAACAGGCTGCGCAGGCGCGACAACGCCGCGCTGATGGCCGGCTGGCCGAGGAACAGCTTTTCCGCGGCCCGGGTCACGCTCCGCTCGTGCATCAGGGTTTCGAATACGATCAGCAGGTTCAGATCGACGCGACGCAAGTCGTTACGGTTCATCGGGCTCGCTTCACAGGATATTCACTGGCGGGGAAGGTCAATCTTACGGGCAAAAGTGGTTGATTCGCACGGAAATTTGAACTGTGTACAATGGTCGCCAATCAATGACAGGCATGTCGACTATTAATAGCCACTGATGGTCTTGCACGAAAAGCCCGGATAGAGTTCGTGGCATTAGAGGTTCATTTGACGAGGTTTGCGATGTCCCGCACGATCCGTTTTCACAAGTTTGGTCCGGCCGAGGTGCTCAAATGCGAAGAGCATACGGCCACTCTGCCTGCGCCGGGCGAAGTGCAGGTGCGTGTCGAGGCCATTGGCATCAGTTGGCATGACGTGCTCTGGCGGCAGAACCTGGCGTCGTCCCAGGCCCGCCTGCCGGCCGGCATCGGTCATGAAATGGCCGGTGTGGTCACCGCCATCGGCGATGGCGTCGTTGACCTGGCCGTTGGCGACAAGGTCGCCAGTTTCCCGGCCCAGAGCCCCAACGATTACCCGGTCTACGGCGAGCAGATCATCCTGCCGCACTCGGCCCTGACCCGTTATCCGGATGTGTTGACCCCGGTCGAGGCCAGCGTGCACTACACGCCGCTGCTGGTTGCCTATTTCGCCTATGTCGACCTGGCGCGGGTCAAGCCGGGGCAGTTCGCCCTGGTCACCGATGCCAGCCACTGTGCCGGGCCGTCCTTCGTGCAACTGGGCAAGGCCCTGGGTGCCAAGGTGATTGCCGCGACCAAGATCCCGGAAGAGCGCGAGTACCTGTTGTCCCTGGGGGCCGACAAGGTGATTGTCACCGAAGAACAGGATCTGCTGATGCAGGTCAACAAGTACACCGACGGGCGTGGCGTCGACATGGTCTTCGACGGCCTTGGCGGCCCGCAGATGTCGATGCTCGGCGATGTCCTGGCGCCCCGTGGCAGCCTGGTGCTCTATGGCCTGCAAGGCGGCAACCAGACCCCGTTCCCGGCGTGTGCGGCGTTCCAGAAGAACATCCAGTTCTTCGTTCACTGCATTGGCAACTTCACCGGCAAGCCGGAACTGGGCATCGTCCAGGACCAGGCGGCGCTGCAAAGGGCCTTGCGCGATATCAACCAGTTGACGGCCGACCGTGTGCTGCCGCCGCTGGAAGTCCGGACTTTCCCGTTCGACGAGTTTGTCGAGGCGCACCGTTTCATGGACGGTTGCCCGTGCCGCGGTCGGGTGGCGCTGCAAGTCGAGCCTGGTTGAGCTGACTGAAGCTGCTTGAGCCTGCATAACCCCGTATCGTTCTGCGATACGGGGTTTTTTATTAATGGTTGAAATATTTTCTAACAACTTTTCCGGGCTTTTACTCGCGCCGAAGAACACCGCCAACTGAACCGGTTTTTCGCCAGATTCTGTATCTGTTAATCGCCGGTTAAGTGCTGATAATTGAAGGGTCACTTACAGCTCAAGGAATGAGTTATGGTTCACTATCAGCCGCTGTATCGGAGTCTCGTTGTTTTTCGAAGTTCCAGGTCGAACTCTTTTGGTTGCAACGCTTGGGGTCTCTCGTCTTCAGGGGCGCGGGAGAAGACAGTCTCCTTATGTCGTTAACTTCTTATGGGTAGTTAATGGTTGTAGGTTGTTGTAAGAATATTCCTAAGATATTTTTATTGGCACGCAGACTCCCAGCGCTAACTGGCAATCAGTGACGTCGGTCATGCTCGAAAGCTCTTGCCGTGGGTGTTTCAGGCCTGTGCAATACTTCGGGTGTTGCTTGTCCTCATTCAGGGTTATATGGGGCAGGCAATCTTCCGTCTGATCCGGCCACTGCCGGTAATGCGAGCGCTGTTTGCCCGACACTGAACTCAAACCAGGTGTATAAAGGCTATGAGCTCCATTCATGAGCAGGCAATGAATTATGTTTATCAGCAGGTGTTGCAGCGTCTGATGAGTTACTTCACGCGCGCTGAACGTATTGCACTGCAGTTGTTGATTCAACGTCTGATCGTAGCGGCGGGCGGTATCGAGCGTATCGGTGAATTCAAGGTCATGGTGGCCCACGGTGGCGGCAAGGACAGCAGTTATACACTGGCGTTCTTGCGGGCGGCACAACTGAGTATTGCCGGACGTTCGCCGGCCACCTTCAACCTGCGGGTCGCCACGTTGCGCCATTCCGGGGTGACGGCCACGGTCATGCACAATATTCACCGTAGTTACAGTGCCTTGTTTGTCTATGACGATCCCCGGGTCGAGTTGTTGATGGTGGATAACAAACATGTCCGGCCGTTCAATCATCGCCTGCCGATGTCGGAACTCAATCGCGATATCAACCGCCGCAACCTGTTGATGAGCGGCCACCTGACAGCGGGTGATGGGCGCGCGACCTTCTGCAATGGCTGCTATCTGTCCATGGCCGATTTCTACGAGCGCTCCAGCGCCTGGGACAAAGGTGTCGATGCCCTGGTCAGCGGCGAGTCGCCCCGGGAGCAGAAGCAGTACATGACCTGGCTGCTGCGGGCCACCGAGAAGCCTGAGCGAACCTGGGCCGGAGGGCGGGCGCTGGAGTTCGACGAGGCGGTGAAAACCTGCCACGACCTCGGCCTGGATTATTACCGCGAGCTCTATGGCGAGGCCCTGGTGGAGCCCGAGGGCCCGGCCATCAGTCGTTCCAGTCGGAGCACGGCGCCGATGCTGGTCAGCGTCTATGACCTGGTCGGTCGCGACCTCGAGGAGCGCTGGCCGCTGCTGACCGAGTTTCTCGGCTTCCAGTTCGATGACCTGGCGTTCCACTTCAGCGAATCCGATTGCGCCAATCCCTTGCTGATGGCGCATATGCGCGGTTTGCAGGCGCAGTACGTCCGGGGCTTGAGCTACGAGGGTGGCATCGGCGAGTACCTGCAACTGGCCGCCGCCATGATGCGCCGCAAGCGCATGCCGGCGCGGTTGGTGGAGCAGGCCATGGGCGCCTATGACAGCGACGAGAAGCTCCTCGATCGACGGGCACTGGCCAGTGCCTACGCACAAGAGGCCTTTGGCCTGAGCGAAGTGCAACTGACGTGTTTGTTGTTCGCGCCCTTCGTCAACCGTGGCCATGGGCTGGAGCAGTTCCTGCGCAGTTGCCACCCCGGCATGCTGGTGGCGCTGCCCGACTTGCACAAGGCGCTGTCGGGGCAGGGGGTACCCGAGCAGATCTGGCAATGGCTGGGCGAAGTCAGTGGCCTGACCCCGACCTTGCTCGGCGATCTCTACACCCGGGCCCAGGTGGACTTTTCCGGGGTCAGCTCGCTGATTGCCCGGGTTCGCGCCAGCGACCCGGACAAGTACCGCATCGACATCGTCAATCCCGACAACGGTGAAGTGTTCAAAGAAGTCTTGTCGGGACGTTAAAAAGGATTGGTATTGATAGTTTCAGACACTCCCCAGCCGGGTGCTGATTCGTCCGTACCCCAGGACATGACTCAACCCTTACCTGACAAGGGACGTAAACACTCGGACTTCGCCTATCAGGCGGTCTACCGTTACCTGGTCAGCCTGATCAGCGAAGTCGAGACCGATGCCCGGGTCAAGTTGCCGTCCCTGCGCCAGTTGGCCGAGCGCCTGAATGTTTCGATTTCGACCATCCAGTACGCCTATTCCCTCCTGGAAAAGGAGGGGCGGGTGTACTCGCTCGCCAAGTCGGGTTACTACGCGCTACCGGTCTCCGGGGCTTCGTTTGTCAGTGGCAGCGTCGATGTGCTGGAGCGCTTGTATGTGCATTCGCGGCGCCCCGGTACCTTGGTGCTGAGCAGTGACGAGCCGGCGCTGCTGTTGTCACTGGACAATCCGTTGTTGTTGCTCGAACGCGAGCTGGTGCGCCAGTACCCGCGCCAGCAGGCGCCGCAGTTCCAGCCGTTTGGCGAGTTGGAGCTGCGCACCGCCCTGGCCGTACGCTACACCACCTCGGCCCAGCGCTATTGGCATGCCGACGATGTCTATATCGGCGCGGATCTGCGCAGTGTGCTGGAAACCCTGATGGCCGCGCTGAGCCTGAAACAGGCCACGGTGCTGGTGGAGTCGCCCTGCGATTGGGTGATTCTGCGTCTGTTGCAGGCGGGCGGGGTCAATATCGTCGAGTTGCCGCTGCTGGACGACGGCGGCTTTGACCTGATGGCCCTGGAGCACTTGCTGCAGACCCAGCCGGTCAAGCTGCTGCTGATGTCTTCCGGGCTCAGCGTACCGCGCGGCAGCCTGATGCCCCTGGCGCAGCGCGAGCACCTGGCGCGATTGCTGGAGCGTTTCGGTATCTGGTTGCTTGAAAACGACAGCCATGGCGAGTTCGCCTTCGAGCCTGGTGGCCCACGGATGCGCGACCTGGTGGACCCGGATCGCCTGCTGGTGTTCGCCAGCTTCGAGCGGATCATGGGCGCCGAGGCGCCTTTCGGCTACCTGCTGTCGCGGCACCTGGGGGCGGAGTTGCAGCGGCATTTCCTGTTGCGTTCGTTCCGCATGTCACCGACCCGGCAGAAGGCGATTGCCCGGCTTTACAGCAGTGGGCGGATTGACCAGCACCTGGCGACCCTGCGCCGTTTGTTGCAGGAGCGCATGGCGCATATGAGTGGCCTGTTGCGCGAGCGTCTGGCCGACAGCCTGGCGTTCGTGCCGCCGCAGGGGGGGGCGACGGTCTGGGCGCAGGCGACCCGGCCGGTGGACATGCGCAAGGTGTTCGAGCGATTGCTGGAGCAGAAGATCGTCATCGCCCCCGGCGAGCTGTTCAGTCTGCATGGCCTGCATCAGCAACATCTGCGCCTGTGCAGCACCGCCAATGCCCACCGTCATCTGGACCAGGCCCTGGGGGTGCTGGCCGATGCGTTGCGCCTGGAACTGCTCGACTGAGGCGCCCTTTGTCCGTTTGTATTTGCCAGGGGCGGGAGGGCCTGTTATCTGTATGCATAACCAGCATTCGATAACCGTGGTCCTTCCCGCCTGTGACAACCCAGCCCCTCGACGATCCGTTCTACTACCTGAACAACTTCCAGCAAGTGCTCGACTGGCTGGCCGCGCGTTATGCCGACCTGTTGGACGCCCAGGAACAAGCCTTTATCCGCGACTTTGCCAGTTTGCCCAAGGCCTCCCGGGCCTTGCTGGTCAGAATGGTGATGCGCAAGGGCGAGCACTTTCGCGCCGGCAAGCTGAACTATGGCGAAATCGGCGACCCCCGGCAGGCGGCGCTGCCGTTGCTGGCCCTGGGCTGGGTACGTGATGACGCACCGCTGAGCCTGGCGCAGTTGTTCGCGATTCTGCAAAAGGCCGAGGTGGTGAGCAGCTTCAAGGCCGATATCACCCAGCCCAGGGCCAACAAACCCGAGCTGTATGCGCAGCTGGCCCTGCGCTTCGACGAGAGCCGGTCGTTTGCTCATTGGTGCCCAGGCATTCACGAACCGCTTTACAGCCTGCAGGTGATGCCCCTGTGCGACCGCCTGCGGCTGATGTTTTTTGGCAACCTGTATCAGGACTGGTCGGAATTCGTGCTGGCGGACCTGGGCATCTTTACCTATGAAAAGGTCGAGCTCCACGCGTCGTCCCGCGGCCTGCGCAGCCGTGCCGACCTTGATGGCTACCTGCATCTGCATGCGGCTCGCGAGGCCCTTGAGGCTGGCGAGGAACCTGGCCTGATACACCAGCACGTCAACCGGCTGGACACCGACAACCCCTGGCTGGAACGGCGCCGGGGCAAACTGCTGTTTCAACTCGGGCAGCAGAGCGAGCGCTTGCAGGACTGGCCCGGCGCGCTGGCGATCTATAGCGGTTGCAGCCACCCGCCGGCGCGCTTGCGGCGCATCCGCGTGCTTGAGCGCCTGGGCGAGTTCCAGCCGGCCATGGACCTGGCGTCGCAGGCACAGGACGCGCCCCACAGCGCCGAAGAGCAACAGCATCTGCTGCGGATCCTGCCCCGGCTGCGGCGCAAGCTCGAGCTGCCGGCGATGGCCCCGGCAGCGCCGGTGGCGATTACCCGACTGGACCTGGTGCTGGTCAATGACCCGGCCCTGTCCGTCGAGGAGGGCGTCGCCCGGCACCTGCACGAACCGCAGGCCCCGGTGCACTACGTGGAAAACACCCTGATCAATTCGCTGTTCGGCCTGTTGTGTTGGCCGGCGATTTTCGCGCCGCTGCCGGGGGCGTTTTTCCACCCGTTCCAGAGCGGTCCGGCGGACCTACATGACGAAGACTTCCACACCCGCCGCGCGGAGCTGTTCGCCGAGTGCCTGGGACAACTGGAGGACGGTCGCTACCAGGACAGCATCCGCGCCACCTTCAACGCCAAATGGGGCCTGCAATCACCTTTTGTGTTCTGGAATATCCTGACCCCGGAGTTGCTGGAACAGGCCCTCGACTGCCTGCCCGCCGAGCACCTGAAACACTGGTTCGAGCGCCTGCTGCTGGATATCCGCGCCAACCGCGCCGGTATGCCCGACCTGATCCAGTTCTGGCCGGCCGATAAGCGCTACCGGATGATCGAAGTCAAAGGCCCCGGTGACCGTTTGCAGGACAACCAGCTGCGTTGGCTGGAGTTCTGCCGCCAGCACCGGATGCCGATTACCGTCTGCTATGTGCAATGGGCAGCGGAGGCGCCTTGACCTACCGCGTTGCCGTGCGCGCCCTGTGCGAGTTCACCGCCAAGGTCGGCGACCTGGACCTGCGCTTCACACCGTCGCCGACGGCCCAGGAGGGCATGCTCGGCCATCGCACCGTGGCTTCGCGGCGTGCCGAGGGGTACCAGGCGGAACTGGCGGTGGAAGGGTATTACCGCCACCTCAAGGTCCAGGGCAGGGCGGATGGTTATGACCCGGGGCAAAACCTGCTGGAGGAAATCAAGACCTATCGCGGTGACCTTGGCGCACAGCCGGCCAATCATCGCCAACTGCACTGGGCCCAGGCGCGGATCTACGCCTGGCTGGTCTGCCAGCAGTTGCAACTGCCGGAAGTGAACCTGGCGCTGGTGTACTTCGATATCGTCAGCGAAAAGGAAACCGTGCTGCGGGAAACCTGGAGCGCCGTGCAGCTTGAGGCGTTCTTTGCGCAGCAGTGCGAACGTTTCCTGCACTGGGCCGAGCAGGAGGCTGATCATCGCCTGTCCCGGGACCAGGCGGCCCGGGACCAGGCCTTTCCCCACGACGATTTTCGCCCCGGCCAACGGACCCTGGCCGAGACGGTGTACAAGGCCGTCAGTACCGGTCGCTGCCTGATGGCCCAGGCGCCGACCGGGATCGGCAAGACCCTCGGCACCCTGTTCCCGATGCTCAAGGCCCTGGCCCCGCAGCAACTGGACAAGGTGTTTTTCCTTACCGCCAAGACCCCGGGCCGCCAGTTGGCCCTGGATGCGGCGCAGGTCCTCTATGAGCGCTCGCCGGAACTGCCGCTGCGGGTGCTGGAGCTGGTGGCCCGGGATAAGGCCTGCGAACACCTGGACAAAGCCTGTCACGGTGAGTCTTGCCCCTTGGCCCGAGGCTTTTACGACCGCCTGCCCGCAGCGAGACAGGCCGCGGTCGGCGTGCCCTTGCTCAACCAGCAGGCGCTGCGAACTGTCGCCCTGGCCCATGATATCTGCCCCTATTACCTGAGCCAGGAAATGGCCCGTTGGAGCGATTGGGTGGTCGCCGACTACAACTACTACTTCGACTTCAGCGCTCTGCTGTTCGGGCTGGCCCAGGCCAACCAGTGGCGGGTGGCGACGCTGGTGGACGAAGCCCATAACCTGGTGGAACGCGGGCGGCAGATGTACAGCGCGAGCCTCGACCAGCAAGTCCTGAGCAGCGTTCGACGCAATATCCCCGCGGCGTTGAAAAAGTCGTTCCAGCGCTTGAACCGGGAGTGGAACGCCCTGCACAAGGAGCAGGTCAGCCCCTATCAGGCCTATGGTCAGGCACCTGCCAAATTGCTGAGCGCCATTGGCTTGTGCGTGTCGGCTATCGGCGATTACCTCAATGAAAACCCGCAAGGTGTCGATGGCGAGCTCCAGGGTTTCTATTTCGAGCTGCTGCAATTTTCCCGGGTGGGGGAGCTGTTCGACGAGCATTACCTGTTCGATATCAGTCTGCGGGAGAACGGCCAGCGCCGCAGCTCGCAACTGTGCCTGCGCAATGTGGTGCCGGCCGGCTTCCTGCGTCCACGGCTGACGGCGTCCCGCAGCAGCGTGCTGTTTTCCGCGACCTTGAGTCCCCGGCGCTACTACACCGACCTGCTGGGCCTGCCGGCGGACACCGCGTGGATCGATGTCGAATCGCCGTTCAAACGCGAGCAACTGGACCTGCGGATCATCAGCCAGATCTCCACCCGCTACGTCCATCGCCAGGCCTCGCTGGCGCCCATCGTCGAGCTGCTGGCCAAACAGTTCGCCGAGCGTCCCGGCAACTACCTGGCGTTCTTCAGCAGTTTCGACTATTTGCAGCAGGTGGCGCAGCTGCTGGCCGAGACCCATCCCCATATCCCGCTCTGGCTGCAGTCGCGACGTATGGAGGAAAGCCAGCGCCAGGCCTTTCTCGAGCAGTTCACCGAGCACAGCCAGGGCATTGGTTTTGCGGTCCTCGGCGGGGCTTTTGGCGAGGGCATCGACTTGCCCGGCCAGCGATTGATCGGCGCGTTTATCGCGACCCTGGGGTTGCCACAACTGAACCCGGTCAATGAGCAGATCAAGCAGCGCATGGCCGCGCTATTCGGTGCAGGGTACGACTACACCTACCTGTACCCGGGTGTGCAGAAAGTCGTGCAGGCGGCGGGCCGGGTGATTCGCAGCGAGCAGGATCGCGGTGTGGTGATGCTGATCGACGATCGTTTTGCCGAGTCCAAGGTCCGGCAGTTATTGCCGCGCTGGTGGCAGGCCTGACAACTGCGTGGCCCAAGCGCAAGGAGCTGTGGGCGTTCGGTTTGGCCGTTCGTCTGACACTGACATGTACCCTTTTGGGCGTCCCCCCACACGCTCAACCTTTCATCAAACCTTCATCAAACGTTTATTCCCATGTTGTGTTCAGGTCATCTACCTGACACCCCGCCTGCCTAGAGTCGTTTGAACTCAAACGTGGCCAGGGACGGCTGCTCAACCTGATAGAGCAGCCCATGCATCCAGCGATCCGTGTCGAACATCTGAACAAGACCTTTGCGCGAAAGAGCGCCCTGGTCGATCTCGATCTCTCCATCGCGGTCGGTGAGATGGTTGCGCTGATCGGTGCTTCCGGCTCCGGCAAGTCCACCTTGTTGCGTCATCTCACGGGCCTGGCCTGTTGCGACAAAAGCAACGGTGGCAGCGTCAAGGTGCTCGGACGCGATGTGCAGGTCTCCGGGCGCTTGAACGGCAAGGTGCGGCGTCTACGGGCCGATATCGGCTACATCTTCCAGCAGTTCAACCTGGTCAATCGCCTCAGCGTGCTCGACAACGTGCTGCTCGGTTGCCTGGGGCGCATGCCACGCTGGCGCGGCAGCCTCGGTTTGTTCAATGCCGAGGAAAAGCAATTTGCCATGGAGTCCCTGGCCCGTGTCGGCCTTGCCGATCTCGCGGCGCAGCGCGCCTCGACCTTGTCCGGTGGCCAGCAGCAGCGGGTAGCGATTGCCCGGGCGCTGACCCAGCGCGCCGAGGTGATCCTGGCCGACGAGCCCATCGCCTCCCTCGATCCGGAGTCGGCGCGCAAGGTCATGGAAATCCTTGCCGACATCAACCGCCGCGACGGCAAGACCGTAGTCGTCACCCTGCATCAGGTCGATTACGCCATGCGCTATTGCCCCCGCGCGGTGGCGCTGAAAGGCGGGCGGATTCATTACGACGGGCGCGGCAGCGATCTCAGCAGCCAGTTCCTCAACGATTTGTACGGTGCCGACCTCGACACCAGCCTGATGTTTTCCGACCAGAGCCGTCGCCCCGAAGTCACACCCCGACTGGTGTTGGCGAGCCTCTGAACACCCTTGTTCCCCCGGCAGTATTCCACCCACAGGAATCCTTCAATGTTGAACCGTATCCGTCATGTGTGTCTGTCCGCCGTCCTGTTGGCCACCGGTGTCCTGGGTAACGCCCAGGCCGCCGACAAGGCCATCAACTTCGGCATCATGTCCACCGAGTCTTCGCAGAACCTGCGGAGCATCTGGCAGCCGTTCCTGGATGACATGCACAAGAAAACCGGCCTGACCATCAACGCCACCTTTGCCTCCGACTATGCCGGCCTGATCCAGGGCATGCGCTTCAACAAGGTCGATGTGGCCTGGCTGGGCAACAAGGCGGCCATGGAAGCGGTGGACCGTTCCAACGGTGAAATCTTCGCCCAGACCTCCGCCGCCAATGGCGCGGCCGGTTACTGGAGCGTGCTGATCGTGAACAAGAACAGCCCGATCAACTCCGTGGAAGACATGCTCAAGAACGCCAAGAACCTGACCTTCGGCAACGGTGATCCGAACTCCACCTCGGGCTACCTGGTACCGGGCTACTACGTGTTCGCCAAGAACCATGTCGACGCCGCCACCGCCTTCAAGCGCACGCTCAACTCCAGCCATGAGGTCAACGCCCTGAGCGTGGCCAAGGGGCAGTTGGATGTCGCCACCTTCAATACCGAAAGCTGGGAACGTCTTGAAGTCACCCAGCCGGACAAGGCCGCCATGCTCAAGGTGATCTGGAAGTCGCCGCTGATCCCCGCCGACCCGATGGTCTGGAGCAAGAACCTGGGCGACAGCGAGAAGGCCAAGATTCGCGACTTTATCCTCGGCTACGGCAACACCGATGAAGAGAAGGCCGTGCTCAAGGGCATGCAACTGGGCAAGTTCCTGGTTTCCAGCGATGACCAATTGCTGCCGATCCGCCAACTGGAGCTGTTCAAGCAACGCACGATCATCAGCGCCGACGACCACCTGGAGGCGGCCGACAAGGCCAGGAAGCTGGCGGAGATCGACGCCGACCTGGCCAAGCTGCAACAGCGCCTCACCGAACTGGACAAGAAGACCGCGACCAATGCCGGTTGATCCTCGGCGCGGCGCTGACACGCCGCGCTTTTTCTGAGCTGCCTTGATGAGAGTCGATCATGACCACGCTGCACGCTGAAGCTGTCGGCAAGCACACCTGGCCGCAATACGTCGGTTGGGGCCTGTTCCTGGTCCTGCTGGCCTGGGCCTGGCACGGCGCCGAGATGAACCCGCTGGCGCTGTACCGCGATTCGGGAAATATGGCGACCTTCGCCGCTGACTTTTTTCCGCCGGATTTCCATGACTGGCGCTCCTACCTCAAGGAGATGATCGTCACCGTGCAGATCGCCCTCTGGGGCACGGTGCTGGCGATTGTCTGTTCGGTGCCGCTGGGGATTCTCTGCGCCGACAACATCACGCCGTGGTGGGTCCACCAGCCGCTGCGCCGGGTGATGGATGCGTTCCGTTCGATCAACGAAATGGTCTTCGCCATGTTGTTCGTGGTGGCGGTCGGCCTGGGTCCGTTTGCCGGGGTCCTGGCCCTGTGGATCAGCACCACCGGGGTGCTCGCCAAGCTGTTCGCCGAAGCGGTCGAAGCCATCGACCCGGGCCCGGTGGAAGGGGTGCGTGCCACCGGTGCCAGCGCCTTGCAGGAAGTGATCTATGGCGTGATCCCGCAGGTAATGCCGTTGTGGGTCTCCTACGCGCTGTACCGCTTCGAAGCCAACGTGCGCTCGGCGACGGTGGTGGGCATGGTCGGGGCAGGCGGGATCGGGGTGATCCTCTGGGAAAACATCCGCGCCTTCATGTTCGTCCAGACCTGCGCGGTGCTGCTGGTGATCATCGTCGTCGTCAGCCTGATCGATGTCTTTTCCCAACGCCTGCGCAAGCAGTTCATCTGACTTCGGAGGGGTGCCCCCGGGCGCTTTTTTTTAACCATGCAGTTGTCTAGACAAGATGAGCCGGTGTACCGCGAACTGGCCGATATCCTCCGTCGCGAACTGAGCAGTTATCAGGCCGGTGACTTCCTCCCGGGTGAAGTGCAGTTGGCCGAACGCTTCGGTGTCAACCGCCACACCCTGCGCCGGGCCATCGATGAGCTGGTGTTCGAAGGCAGCCTGTTGCGCTTGCAGGGCAAGGGCACCCAGGTGCTGGAGAGGCCGCTGATTTACCCGATGGGCGCCGAGACCTCCTACAGCCAGTCATTGTCGGCCCAGGGTGTCGGTGTCGAGGCGGTGCTGCTCAAACGCCGTTACTGCTATGCCAGCCGCGACGAAGCGCAACAGCTGGGCATTGCCGAGATGGCGCCGATGATCGAGCTGCAGACCCTGCGCAAGCTCGATCACCAGCCCGTCAGCCTGATCCGTCATCGCTACTGCGCCAGCCATGCGCCGCTGCTGGCGGACTACAACGGCGGTTCCCTGCGCCAGTACCTGCGTGAGCGGGACCTGCCGTTGACCCGCACCCAGAGCCTGATCGGCGCCCGTCTGCCCAACCGCGACGAAGCCGCGCTGTTGATGATGCCCCGGCATTTGCCGGCCCTGACCGTGTTTACCCTTTCCCGCGATCGCGACGGCCGCCCGGTGGAGCTTGCCCAGTCCACCAGCCGTTCGGATCGCTTTCAGTACCAGGTCGTCACTTGATGGAGAACCCGTTGATGAACCCGTCCCAACGTCAGCACTGGATCGGTGTGCTTGCCCGTGCCCGACGCAGTGAATTGCTCCCCCATGAAGCCGCCTTGCGGGACGCCGATTACCAGTTGATCCGCGCCCCGGAGATCGGCATGACCCTGGTCCGTGGCCGTATGGGCGGCAACGGCGCGCCGTTCAATATCGGCGAAATGAGCGTGACCCGGTGCGTGGTGCGCCTGGCCGATGGCCATACCGGTTACAGCTATCTGGCCGGTCGCGACAAGGTCCACGCCGAGTTGGCGGCCTTGGCCGACGCGCATTTGCAGGGCGCACAAGCGAGCCAGTGGCTCAGCGACTTGATCACCCCCCTGGCTGATGCCCAGGCCGCCCGCCGTGCGGAAAAAGAGGCGGACACCGCCGCCACCAAGGTGGAGTTCTTCACCCTGGTTCGAGGAGAAAACTGATGAATCCACAGCTGTTGCAAGCAGCGTTTGTCGACCCGGTACTGGATGCCCAGCGCGGCTTTCGGGCCGCCCTCAAGGCGCTGGCCGAGCCCGGCCTGGTCCAGTCCCTGACCAGTGCGCCCAGCCTCGAAGGCCTGGCACCCGCCACCTATGCGCTGTGCCTGGCGTTGCTGGATGTGGATACGCCGTTGTGGTTGGCGCCGGCCTTCGACACGCCGCTGATCCGCGCCAACCTGGCGTTCCACTGCGGCTGTCCGTTGACCAGCCGCCGGGAGGAGGCCGCGTTCGCCTTGCTCGGTGAAGCGAATCTGCTGGACCTGAGCGGCTTCGACCACGGCAATGATCGTTACCCGGACCAGTCCTGCACCTTGCTGGTCCAGTTGCCCGCGCTGGAGGCCGGTCGCGAGTTGAGCTGGCGTGGCCCGGGGATCGAGAGCACACGTCGGGTCAGCCTGCCGTTGCTTCCAGGCTTCTGGCTGGAACGCCAACGCCGTGAGGTTTTCCCCCGTGGCCTGGATGTGCTGTTTGCCGCCGGCCAGCAGTTGATCGGCTTGCCCCGCAGCACCCGGGTCGCCCATATCGCAGAGGAGCTTGCCTGATGTACGTAGCCGTCAAGGGTGGCGAACAGGCCATCGACAATGCCCACCGTCTGCTGGCGAAAAAGCGCCGTGGCGACACCTCCGTCACTGAACTGAGCGTTGAGCAGATCCGCCAGCAACTGCCCCTGGCCGTGGCCCGGGTCATGAGCGAAGGCTCGCTGTACGACGAAGAACTGGCCGCGCTGGCGATCAAGCAGGCGGCGGGAGACCTGGTGGAAGCGATCTTCCTGCTGCGGGCCTACCGCACCACGTTGCCGCGCTTCAGCCCGAGCCTGCCGATCGACACCGCGCAGATGCTCCTCAGCCGGCGTTTGTCCGCGACCTTCAAGGATGTACCTGGCGGTCAACTATTGGGACCGACCTTCGATTACACCCATCGCCTGCTGGACTTTGCGTTATTGGCCGAGGGCGAATACCCAGGGCCGCAGACCACGCCTGATGCCCGTCTCGAAGCCTGTCCGCGAGTCCTTGGTTTGCTGGCCAAGGAAGGCTTGATCAAGAACGAATCCGACGACCAGGGCACCGTGGCGGATATCACTCGAACCCCCCTGGAGTTTCCGGCCAACCGCGCCCAGCGCCTGCAGGCCCTGGCCCGTGGCGACGAGGGTTTTCTGCTGGCCCTGGGTTACTCGACCCAGCGTGGCTATGGCCGCAACCACCCGTTCGCGGGGGAAATCCGCATCGGTGACGTGGAGGTGTGGATTGACCCGGAAGAACTGGGCTTCCCCATCTGCCTGGGCAGTATCGAAGTGACCGAGTGCGAGATGGTCAACCAGTTCGTCGGTTCGGCCACGGAGTTGGCGCAGTTCACCCGCGGCTACGGTCTGGCGTTCGGGCATGCCGAGCGCAAGGCCATGGGCATGGCCCTGGTGGATCGCGCGTTGCGCGCCGAAGAGTTCAACGAAGAGATCCTGTCGCCGGCCCAGCAGGAGGAGTTCGTCCTGGCCCACTGCGATAACGTCGAGGCCGCCGGCTTTGTCTCGCACCTCAAATTACCTCACTACGTGGATTTCCAGTCCGAGCTGGAACTGATCCGCAAACTGCGCCAAACGGCCGAGGGCAACCGCGATGAATGACCTGACCCAAGCGCCGGTGCGTGACCCGGCCTACAACTTCGCCTACCTCGACGAGCAGACCAAACGCATGATCCGCCGCGCCTTGCTCAAGGCCGTGGCGATTCCCGGTTACCAGGTGCCCTTTGGTGGCCGCGAGATGCCCTTGCCCTATGGCTGGGGCACCGGCGGCATGCAACTGACGGCGGCGATCCTGGGGGCCGACGATGTGCTCAAAGTGATCGACCAGGGTGCCGACGACACCACCAACGCGGTGTCCATCCGGCGCTTTTTCGCCCGTACTGCCGGCGTTGCCACCACCGAAAGCACACCTGAAGCCACGCTGATCCAGACCCGCCACCGCATCCCGGAAACCCCATTGCAGGCCGATCAGATCATGGTCTACCAGGTGCCGAACCCCGAGCCGCTGCGCTTTATCGAGCCTTCGGAAACCGAGACCCGGACCATGCACGCCCTCAACGACTACGGGGTCATGCATGTGAAGTTGTACGAGGACATCGCCACCTTCGGCCATATCGCCACCAGCTACGCCTACCCGGTGATGGTCGACGAACGTTATGTGATGGACCCGTCGCCGATTCCCAAATTCGATAACCCGAAACTCGATATGAGCCCGGCGCTGATGCTGTTTGGCGCAGGGCGGGAAAAGCGTCTGTACGCGGTGCCGCCGTTCACCCGCGTCACCAGCCTGGACTTTGAAGACCATCCCTTCGAAGTGCAGAAGTGGCAGGAGTGCTGCGCCATCTGCGGCAGCCACGACTCATTTCTCGACGAACTGATCATCGACGACACCGGCACCCAGCGTTTTGTCTGTTCCGATACCTGGTACTGCGCCCAGCGGGTCGAGCAGCAGGAGAGCAACCAATGAACCTGTCCCTGATAGAAGAGCAGCTGCTCAGCGTATCCGCCGAACCGCTGTTGCAAGTGCGCGACCTGACGTTGTTGTACGGTCTGGAAAAGGGCTGCCAGGGCGTCAGCTTCGACCTGTATCCCGGTGAGGTGCTGGGAATTGTCGGCGAGTCCGGCTCGGGCAAGTCCACCTTGCTGTCGTTGTTGAGCGGGCGCCTGCCGCCCCAGCGCGGCAGCATCGGCTATCGCGGCAAAGACGGTGAATGGCTGGACCTGTACAGCGCCAGCGAAGCCGAGCGCCGCACCTTGTTGCGCACCGAATGGGGTTTTGTCGAGCAGAACCCGCGGGACGGCTTGCGCATGGGCGTCTCGGCCGGCGCCAATATCGGTGAGCGGCTGATGGCCCAGGGCATCCGCAATTACCAGCAACTGCGCAGCGCCGGCCTTGACTGGCTGAGCCAGGTGGAAATCGACCCGCTGCGCATCGACGATTTGCCTCGGACCTTTTCCGGCGGCATGCAGCAGCGCCTGCAGATCGCCCGCAATCTGGTATCGAGCCCGCGCCTGGTGTTCATGGACGAACCCACCGGTGGCCTCGACGTCTCGGTGCAAGCGCGCTTGCTCGACTTGCTTCGCGGCCTGGTCCGTGAGCTGGACCTGGCGGTGGTGATCGTCACCCACGACTTGGCGGTGGCGCGTCTGCTGGCCGACCGCCTGATGGTGATGCGCCGCTCCCATGTGGTGGAAACCGGGTTGACCGATCAGATCCTCGACGACCCGCAGCACCCTTACTCGCAACTGCTGGTGTCTTCGGTGTTGCAGCCATGAGCCTTGTTCGTGAAGTGGAATCCAGTGTGATGACTAATTTGATCGAGGTCCGTGGCCTCTCGAAAACCTTCACCCTGCACCAGCAGAACGGCGTGGTGCTCAACGTGCTGCACGGGGTGGATTTCAGTGTGCGGGCCGGCGAATGCCTGGTGCTGCATGGCCAGTCCGGCGCCGGCAAAAGTACCTTGCTGCGCACCTTGTACGGTAACTATCTGCCGGCGGGTGGCAGCATCCGGGTGCGCCATGCCGGTGAGTGGCTGGAGCTGGTGGGCGCCGCGCCGAGGGATATTCTGCAGGTGCGTCAGCAGACCCTGGGCTATGTCAGCCAGTTCCTGCGGGTGATCCCCCGTGTTGCCTGCCTGGATGTGGTGATGGAGCCGGCGCTGGCCCGTGGCTGGTCCAAGGCCCTGGCACGTTCCCGTGCCGAGCTGTTGCTCAGCCGCCTGAATATCCCCGAGCGCCTCTGGCAGTTGGCGCCGGGCACCTTTTCCGGTGGCGAGCAGCAGCGGGTCAATATCGCCCGAGGCTTTATGGTGGCTTGGCCGCTGATGTTGCTGGATGAGCCCACCGCGTCCCTGGACGACAGCAATCGCCAGGTGGTGCTGGAACTGATGAACGAAGCCAAGGCCAGCGGTGCCGCGCTGATCGGCATTTTCCACGACCGCGCTGCTCGTGAAGCGGTGGCCGACCGTCATCTCGACATGACCCCAACCGCCGTTGCCGAAGAGGAATACGCCCATGCCCGCTGAACAGATCCTCAGCAATGCCCGTCTGGTCATGGCCGACCGTGTGATCGTGGGCTCCGTGGTGCTGCGTGACGGGCTGATCGTCGACATCGCCGAAGGCCGCAGCCAGTTGCCCCAGGCCCAGGACCTGAAGGGTGATTTCCTGTTGCCGGGGTTGGTGGAGTTGCACACCGACAACCTGGAAAAACACATGACTCCGCGCCCCGGCGTGGACTGGCCGTCGACGTCGGCGGTGCTTAGCCATGATGCGCAGATCATCGCCGCCGGGATCACCACGGTGTTCGACGCTGTGTCGATTGGCGACGTCAATCCCAAGGGCAATCGCATGAAGAAGCTGCCGGCGATGCTGGAGGCTATCGCTTCAGCCGAAGGCGCCGGGCTGACCCGCGCCGAACACCGCCTGCACCTGCGTTGTGAACTCTGCCACCCGGACACCCTGAGCGTGTTCCGCGACCTGGTGGAAAACCCGCTGGTGCAACTGGTGTCGGTGATGGACCACTCGCCGGGCCAGCGCCAGTTCGTGCTGGAGTCCAAGTACCGCGAGTACTACATGGGCAAGTACCA
>Ga0209888_1000053_pt1 | contig 83524 bp, 84 predicted proteins | sample OrgsoiDNA_201059_FD_185807 | JGI IMG/M metagenome (GOLD analysis project Ga0209888, IMG submission 185807) | Permafrost soil microbial communities from the Arctic, to analyse light accelerated degradation of dissolved organic matter (DOM) -... | ecosystem: Environmental > Terrestrial > Soil >...
CGGAGCAGGCCGCTATCGAGGTGTTTTCACGAATGAGGTCAAGGTTTCAGAGGGCGTTTTGCAGGGCGACGGTGTTCTCCAGGCCCGTCTTGGCGTCCGCCGAATGCATCCAGCGGATCAGTGAGCGACGACCACCGATACCCATTTTGATGGAGGCACGCTTGAGATAGCTTTCCACGGTGTTGACCCTCAGGGCCAACTGATCGGCCAGTTCCGGTGCCGTACGCCCGGCCAGCAGGCCGACGCAGACTTCGGTTTCCCGCGAGGACAGATTCAACCCGGACATTTCCAGGCGTTCGATGAAGCGCTGACGCAAGGCATCCATGCCACCGTTTTCCAGCTCCTGGGTGACCGAGAAGGCTTCCTGGCGGACCGGCGTCGGCAACAGGGCCTCGATATGCTCGCCGATCATGGGCAGCAACAGGCAGGAGAAATCCTGAAGGAACGCGCATTCCTGCGTGGAAAACCCCAGGGACGGGTTGGAGCGATAGACCGACAGTGCATAGCAGCGATTTTTCGTGCGGCAGATCAGGTGCAGGTGATTGGGGGACGCGTGCTGCGTGGAGGCTCGCTGGCAGCAAGCCAGTTCGGTGTGCGGCGCCAGCCAGGTGTCGTCGCCTGTCTGGGCGGATTGCCTGACCGATGAGGCATTCATCAGGGTGTCGGTGCAGATCGGGCTGATGCCCACGCCGCCGATACTCGAGGTAATCGACTGTGCGGTGTTCGTGGCGTCGATCCGCAGCTCGGTGATGTGCGTAGCGTCGACGGGCAGTTGGGCAGCGATCAGATCATGCAGCACGCGCGGAAAATTACGGTTGCCGGTGTTGGCAATCACTTTGCCAACGGACGGGAAAAGTCTTTGCAAGTTCATCCGTTCTCCATTTTTTATTCTGGGCACAACGGCAAGCGCCGCCCACGGTCCATGAGGCTTGTTGGTACGTATCAGATGGTTTGGGTCATATAACGAGTCATATTGCTTGAATGGGTCGCGCCGTAGTCGACAGCGGGCAGTGCCACCAATGGCAGCTGATCGCCTGTCAGGCACTGCATATGGTTTATCTCGAGCATGTTGTCGTAGATCCTGGGCGTGCATTCCAGCGTGCCATAGATGACTTTTTCACCTTTGCTGCCTTGCGCAACATTGCGCCGATGGAGGGCCCAGCCAGAACGTCTTAGAACTTTTTCCATCATGGCATCGACAATAACTTCATAAGTACTGACCTCTTGTGTCTGGGCAAACTGTAACATTGCCATGAACAGTGCGGCGGTACGAAAATCAACTTTGGTCTTGCTGAAGTCGTTGCCCGAGGTGTCGGTGCTCAACAGCGCAAAGCGGGTGGCCTCCCAGCAGTCAAACGGGTTGGGCCTGGACAGCTCATCGCTGAGCATGAAGCTCAAGGCACCACAAATCAGGGTCGGTTTATAGGACGGGCGAAGTCTGACACAGCCGGTCACCTGGGGGCCTTTGTGGGAGTAAATATAGATTGCGTCATCATTGTCATATTCATCGAATTCATAATCGCTGCCGGCGTAGCTTTCAATATCCCACTTTCTTCGGTCGATAAAAGCGGCTTTGCGGATACTGAGTATTTGCTCTAATGCCTTGGCCGGCAGTTCGCTGTAGCTGGCGATGGCGATATGCACGTCGGAGAAAGTGTACGAGTGCTCGGAGAAAATGTACGAGTGAGGGAAATAACCAATCATAAGTACGTCGCGGATAGGGAGGAGGTGCTTATTTATAGTGATCCTGTATAAAGGCGGCAACTGTACTTAAGTGCAGGTGGCTGGCGAGGGCAAAGTACTGTTTAATTGTCGCCGTGAGACTTTGGTCGGCCCAGCTGTTTATCGGCGCTCGACAGGTTGTACGATAACTGTGATGCGCGGGGAAATTATAAGATTGTGATCGTGGCAGTCGTGACGGCGCTCACGAGTTGATCTTTGATTTGAAGAGCCTGAGCGCGAATTCATCAAGTTGCAATAAAGGCAAGGGTGTGTTCGCCGTTAATAAGAAAACGGATTTTCCACTCTGGAAAAATAGTCGACTGGAAAATAAATCTATTCTGGAATTTTGGGGGCTGATCATGTACTACGTTGCAATTGCAATGCTCACGGTATTGCTGGTGCCGGGGCCGACCAATTCGCTGCTGCTGCAGTCGGGGGTCAGTCGTGGATTGAGTGGTTATTCGCTGAAGTTGATTCTTGCCGAATGGACGGCCTACCTGATCCAGATAACTGCCTGGGGAATCTCGATTGATGCGCTGACCGCCAATTACGGCTGGGTGGTAGTGGCGACGAAGATCCTGGCGGTGATTTTCCTGTTCTACATTTCGCTGAAGTTATGGTTTTCGGTGCAACTGGATACCTCGGGAAAGCCGGCTGCCATCTCGGTTTCGGCGCTGTTCCTGGCGACGCTGACCAATCCGAAAGGGCTGTTTTTTGCCTCGTTCGTGGCCCCAGCCGGAACCTTCATGCACCTGGAAAGTTATCTTTCATTCATGGCGATTTTTTCCCTGGTTATTCTTCCCGTGGGCATTGTCTGGGTGGGGCTGGGGGCCGTCTTTGGGCGGAACCTGCCATCGATAATATCGGGTAATCGGGTCAATAGATTTGTTTCATTGGTCATTGGCTTATTTGCCAGTATGGCGTTGTATAACTTGGCCTCGAAAGTGATATTTGCCTGATGAGAACACGTGAGTCAGCCCCACAAGTGCAAGACCTGTGTGGCGATGAGGGGGCGACTCGAACGTGGACAGTTAAAAGATATTGTGCCGAATGGCCTTGACCATGGCCTGCTTGACATTGGTGCAGCCCATCTTCTCGGTGATTTTCTTGGCGTAGAATTTCACCGTCCTTTCGGTGATATTCATGATCAGGCCGATTTCCTGATAGTTCTTGCCGAGGGCCAGCCAGTGGAGGAATTCAATTTCCCTGGGGCTCAGTGACAAAAGCTCTTCCTGGCTCACCTCAATAGGACGGTATTGATGCGCAATGGTGCCGATGGCCTTGATCAGGAACATATTCGACTGGATGATGGGGTCAAAATCAGGGTCACCCTCGACGCACGGCAAGTGCAGGGAGCCAAAAGCGCTGCCGGGGTCGTGAATCGGGATACTGAAGCCCTGGTCAATGCCATACTCGGCGGACTGCTCGAAAACTTTGTTAGGCGCGTGAGAGCGGTCGTTTACCGTCGTCCAGAAGAACGGCCGCGAGGTGATGGCGGCGTTGGCCATCACCGGGTCGGACTTGTAGAGCGCCTGCCGGCGATAGGTGTCAACCCACTCGGTCGGGTAGTTGCTATGGATGGAGATATCACCGTTATTAATTAAGTGCGAGTCGGCGTAGACGTAGGCAAATCGCGTTATTTCCAGTTTGTAAAAGACCCAGGTCAAGACGTCGACATAGGTTTTTGTGCTGGCCCCAGGAATGTTGTTCTCAACTTCTCTAACCAAGTCAAACGTATGTTTGATTGTGCGGAGTTTAGGCATGACAAGCGGGCTCCGGTTGGCTGGATGTGCTCTGTTATATGGATCCAAACGGGGTGTGTCTGACTTATAGCATCGCCCGAAAACCATTTCAATATGTGTCAAATAGAAAACATAATTTGACGCAAGGTCCATTAAATAACTTATTTTTGACGCTTTGCCCTTTCTCCGGGTCGGCCGGTTGGTCAAGTTTTCTTCATTATTAAGGGCGCATTAAGAGGAAAATCCGTCGCCCCTCAGTCCCCGCTAAGTTTCCCTGGGTAGTCTCCTCCCTGCGTCGATTGTGGCGCCGTTAAGGAGACACCCGCAGATGAAAGCGCTGAGCACAGCCGACTGGCTGAACAAGGTCCCGGAAGTGACGCTGTCCTTCTGGGTGATCAAGATCATGTCCACCACCGTGGGCGAAACCGCGGCTGATTTCCTCGCGGTCGACGCCGGCCTGGGGCAGGGCCTGACCAGCATCGGCATGGCCGTGCTGCTGGCCATCGCCTTGTTCGGCCAATTGCGGACTCGAGCATACACCCCTTGGGTCTATTGGCTCAGCGTGGTGCTGGTGAGTGTGGTCGGGACGCAGATCACCGATCTGCTCACTGATAAGCTGGGCATCAGCCTGTATCTCAGCACGGCGATCTTCTCGCTATTGCTGACGATCAACTTCGCCATTTGGTATGCCCGCGAACGCAATCTCTCGATCAATGAAATCGTCACCCCGCGCCGGGAGTGGTTTTACTGGACGACGGTGCTTTGCACCTTCGCCCTGGGTACGGCGGCGGGCGACCTGGCCACCGAGGCCCTGGGCCTGGGTTTCACCCTTGGTTCGCTGATTTTCGCCGGGTTGATCGCCTTGACCCTGATCGCCTGGCGCCTGGGTGGCAATGCCGTGCTGACCTTCTGGATTGCCTACATCCTGACCCGTCCGTTCGGGGCGTCCCTGGGCGATCTACTGACCCAGGCCAAGACCTACGGTGGCCTGGGCATGGGGGCCGCCTGGACCAGCGCGATCTTCCTCAGCGTCATCCTGATCCTGGTGGTCGTCGCGCAGTTCAGCGTCGGCAACCGCAAGTTCGCCACTCAATAACCCATTCGGATCCCCCAAGGAATTATTATGTTCAACGTTCAAACCGTTATGCGCAAAGTTGCAGTCCTGTCCGTCGTTGCCATGCTCGGCCTGGCCGCCGGCTGCTCCAAACCCACTGACGCGGCCAAGGCTGCCGCAGCACCGGGCACGCCCAGCGCACCTGCGGCCGCAAGCCCGGCCACTGCCTCGAAACTCGGCGACCTGTCGGCCTTCCAGGCCATTGCCGTCGATGTCGCCGCCCTGGTCGACAAGAACGACCTGGCGGGCGCCAAGACGCGGATCAAGGATCTGGAACTGGCCTGGGACTCCGCCGAAGCCGGCCTCAAACCGCGTGCCGCGAGCGACTGGCACGTGCTCGACAAGGCCATTGATAACTCACTGGAAGCCCTGCGTGCCGGCAACCCGAAGCAGGTTGATTGCAAAGCCACAATGGATGAACTGCTGAAAACCTTTAACGCCATGCAAGGCAAAAAATGATCTTGAGTCACCCGGTTCGAGTTTTGTAGGCCGGATAAATCGCTTCGTGTACGGGTGAACAGATGCTTCAATGCAGGCTCGGCAATCATCACGCAGGATGAGCGCCGGGTCTTTTTTAGCGGAGAGGGACATGCGGGTATTACTGGTCGAAGACGATCCCATGATCGGCGAGGCGATCCAGGGCGCATTGACGGATGCCAGTTACGCCGCCGACTGGGTCAACAACGGCACGACCGCCCTCACGGCGCTGGACACCCAGCACTACGACCTGGTGCTGCTCGACCTCGGCCTGCCGGGTAAGGACGGCCTCGAAGTGCTGGGCTGTATTCGCGCCCGCGGCAATGGCGTGCCGCTGCTGATCATCACCGCCCGCGACAGCCTCGGCGATCGCCTGCATGGCCTGGACGGCGGTGCCGACGACTATCTGCTCAAACCTTTCGACGTGGCTGAATTGCTCGCGCGTATGCGCGCCGTCCTGCGCCGCAAGGGCGGTACAGCGTTGTCGCTGCTGAGCAACGGCGTGGTTTCCCTCGACCTGATCTCGAAACAGGCCGGCACCGAGGCAATCCCCGAGGTCCAGCTCTCCAGCCGCGAGTTCGCCTTGTTGCAGGCACTGCTGATCCGGCCGGGGGCGATTCTCTCGCGCAGCGATCTGGAAGACCGGATCTATGGTTGGGGCAACGAAGTGGAAAGCAACGCGGTGGAGTTTCTGATCCACGGCTTGCGCCGCAAACTGGGCAGCCACGTGATCAAGAACGTCAGGGGCATGGGATGGATGGTTTCAAAAAGCGCCTGAGTGAGTCGGTCCAACTCAGGCTGTCGGTCTCGCTGTCGCTGGCGATTCTGATTGTCGCCGTGCTGGCCGGGGTCTTTGCCTTTGTCTCGGCTTTCGACGAGGCCCTCGAAATGCAGGACAACACCCTGCATCAGGTGGCTGTGCTGTTCGAACGCCAGCAGATGACGCTGGCCTATCCGCGGCCGGAGGGTGCGGTCGCCGGGGATGATGAAGAGTCCCGGGTGACCGTGCAGTATCTGGGCGATGGCAATCGAGCCCCGGCCAATGTCGAGATGGGTGGACCGCTGCCGCTACCGGCGACCCTGGCCGATGGCCTGTCGACGCTGACGGTTGCTGGCGAACCGTTCCGGGTGCTGGTCAGGACCCTGGGCAACGGCCAGCGTATCGCCGTGGCCCAGGAAACCGGCGGCCGTGACAAGGACGCCCGGGAAAGTGCCTGGCGTGGTCTGTTACCGTTTCTTATCCTGTTTCCCGTGCTGCTGCTGGTGGTGGCCGACCTGCTGCGCAAGTTGTTCCGACCCATCGCAGTGCTGGCGGCGGAGATCGATCGGCGTGGCGAGCAGGAGCTCCACGCGATTGACGAAAATCATGTTCCGGCTGAGGTTCGGCCCTTTGTGCTGGCGATCAATCGCCTGCTCGGCAGGGTCGCCCAGTCCATGGACAGCCAACGCCGTTTCGTGGCGGACGCCGCCCACGAATTGCGTTCGCCGCTGACCGCACTGTCCCTGCAAGCCGAGCGACTGGCCGCCGCCGAGATGTCGAGCCTGGCCCGGGAACGCCTGTTTGCCTTGCGTCGGGGCATCGAGCGGGGCAAGAGCCTGATCGGGCAACTGTTGGCGCTGGCCACCGCCCAGGCCAATTCGACGCCGTCCAGCGTGCCGGTCTCGGTGCTCGCGGTCTATCGTCGGGTGCTGGAGGACTTGCTGCCACTGGCCGAACTCAAGCAGATCGATATCGGTGTCGAGGGGACTGAGGACGTGCACCTGGGGCTCAGTGAGATCGACCTGCTGGCACTGGTCAAGAACCTGGTGGACAACGCCATTCGTTATACGCCCGCCGGTGGCCGGGTCGACCTGTGGGTGAGCCGGGCGCAGGGTGGAACGCTATTGCAGGTCAAGGACAGCGGCCCCGGTATCAGCGTTGAAGAACGCGAGCGGGTCTTCGATCCGTTCTATCGCAGCCTGGGCAACCAGGCAGTCGGTTCCGGGCTGGGGCTGTCCATCGTCAAGGCCATCGCCGAGCGTACCGGCGCGCGTATCCACTTGGAGTATTGCGACGAAGTGGCACAACGCGGGTTATGCGTTTCGCTGTGGTGGCCGCTGGCGACAGCCTAAGCTAATGCAAAAAAGATATTTATTGAGGATTTTTAAGATCGTATAGCTTTAACCCAGTGCTGATCAGTCGCTGGGGTCCTTGTCTTTCCCCTGCCTTGAGCAGCTGTTTATCGGCGTGTCAGTTCGACTGATTGCGGGATGAATACCTTTTCAAATCACAGGGGAGTGAACCATGCCGAACTCGCTGGACATCACCGTGCTGCCTTTGCTGGACCTGTCCTTGCTCGAGGGCAGTTGCGAGCAGCGTCAGGGCTTTCTTGATGCGCTGCGCCATGCCGCGCGGGACGTGGGCTTCTTTTACCTGACCGGACATGGTATCGACAGCGCGCTGTTACAGCAGGTCCAGATCCATGCACGGGAGCTCTTCGCCTTGCCCGAGGCGGCGAAAAATGCAGTCGGCATGATTCACTCGCCACACTTTCGCGGGTACAACCGCGCGGCCTCGGAGATCACCCGGGGCCAGCCGGACCTGCGCGAACAGTTCGATGTCGGCGCCGAGCGTGAAGCCCTGGCGCTGGATGAAAACACCCCGCGTTGGGCGCGCCTGCAAGGTCCGAACCTTTGGCCTGCCGAGCTGCCGCAGCTCAAGCCGTTGCTGCTGGAGTGGCAACAGGCAATGACCGCCATGTCGCTGCGCCTGCTGCGGGCTTTCGCCCAGGCTTTGTCGTTGCACGAAGCGGCGTTCGACCCGCTGTATGGCGACAAGCCCAATGAACATATCAAGCTGATCCGCTATCCCGGTCGTGCGCAAGGCGAAAGCCGCCAGGGGGTGGGTGCCCACAAGGATTCCGGCTTCCTCAGTTTCCTCTTGCAGGACCGGCAGGCGGGTCTGCAAGTGGAGGTCGAGGAGGGCCGCTGGATCGATGCACTGCCTCGGGACAATACCCTGGTGGTGAATATCGGCGAATTGCTCGAACTGGCCACCAACGGTTATCTGCGGGCCACGGTACACCGTGTGCAGTCTCCGCCGCTGGGCAGCGAGCGCCTGTCGATTGCCTTTTTCCTCGGCGCGCAACTGGACGCGGTGGTGCCGCTGTATCCGTTGCCGACGGCGCTGCTGCGCGAAGCTCGGGGGCCGGCCAGCGATCCGGCCAATCCGCTGTTACGTGATGTGGGCTGGAACTACCTCAAGGGCCGCCTGCGTTCCCACCCCGATGTTGCCCAACGTTTCTATGCCGATGCGCTGCTCCCCAAGGCGCTGAGCGCCTGACTCCATCACTTGATCAAGGACTATCAACATGTTGAAAAAAACCGGATTGACCCTGGCGGTATGGGCGGGCCTGTTCTCTTCGTTCGGCGCCCTGGCGGCCGAGCCGCTGCGGGTGGCGGCGGACCCGGTGCCCCATGCGCAGATCCTCGCGTATGTGCAGAAAATCGACCCGCAGTTGAACCTCAAGATCATCGAGATTCCCAATGGCGTGAACTCCAATGAGTTGCTGGCCCATGGCGATGTCGATGCCAACTACTTCCAGCACCTGCCGTACCTCAAGTCCCAGGAACAGGCCCTCGGGCAGAAATTCGTGGTGGCGGCGACCGTGCATATCGAGCCGTTGGGGATCTACTCGCACCGGCACAAAAGTTTCGACCAGGTGCCGCAAAAGGGCACCGTCGCGCTGCCCAACAATGTCACCAACCTCAGCCGCGCGCTGTACCTGCTGCAAGACAATGGCCTGATCAAGCTCAAGCCCGGCTTCAACGACCCGGCCATTGACCAGGCGACGTCCAAGGACATTGCCGAGAACCCGAAGCAGTTGAAGATTCTCGAGATCGAGTCGCCGCAGTTGCCCCGCGCCCTGGATGATGTGGACCTGGCAGTGATCAACGGCAACTACGCACTGGAGGCCGGACTGTCGCCGGCCAAGGATGCCCTGGGCCTGGAGAAGGCGGCGAACAATCCCTACGCGAATATCCTGGTGACCACCCCGAAACTGCAGGATGACCCTCGGATCAAACAGCTGGCCAAGGACCTCAACTCAGCCCAGGTGGCAAAGTTCATCACCGACACTTACTCGGGCTCGGTGATTCCGGTGACGGTCGCGGACCGCCAGCCATGATCAGCGTCGAGCAGTTGAGCAAAAACTACGGCGAAGGCCAGGCACCGGTCCTCGACCAGGTGTCGCTGAGCATTCCGGACGGGGCGATCTACGGGATTGTCGGGCGTAGCGGTGCCGGCAAGTCGACCTTGCTGCGTTGTCTCAATCTGCTCGAGCGTCCCAGCAGCGGGCGCGTGGTGATCGACGGCCAGGACCTGACGCTGCTGTCCGACCAGGCATTGCGCCAACAACGCCAGCGCATCGGCATGATTTTCCAGGGGTTCAACCTGCTGCATTCGCGCAATGTCTTCGACAATATCGCCGTGCCGCTGGAGATCGCCGGTCTCCCCAAGGCCGCTCGCCAGGCACGGGTGCGCGAGCTGCTGGACCTGGTCGGCCTGGGGGACAAGGCCGAGGCGTTTCCTTCGCAACTGTCTGGTGGGCAGAAACAGCGGGTGGGCATCGCCCGGGCCCTGGCGGCGCGTCCGGCCTATCTGCTCTCGGATGAAGCCACCAGCGCCCTGGACCCGGAAACCACGGCATCGATCCTTGAGCTGTTGCGCGATATCAATCGCCAGTTGGGGCTGACCATCGTACTGATCACCCATGAGCTGGATGTGGTCAAGTCGATCTGCGATCACGCGGCTGTCCTGGATCAGGGACGGCTGCTGAAGTCGGGTCCGCTGGAACGATTACCGGCCGAGCGGGATTCGTCTCTCGGTCGCTCCTTGCTGTCGAGTTACAACCTGCCGTTCAAGAGCGCTGTCCCAGCGCTGAAGCTGGCGAAGGTGGTGGATTTTCTCAAGCAGCGCGGGGTCAGGGCTGAGCCGTCATGAATCGGACCATCGACTGGAACGAGATTTTCCAACTGCTGCTCAATGCCACGGGCGAAACGCTTTATATGGTGTTGCTGGCGGGGCTGTTCACCTTGTTGATCGGTTTGCCGCTCGGGGTGCTGCTGTTCGTCAGTCGCCGCCGCGGCCTGTACCCCATGCCCCGGTTGAACAGCGGCCTCAGCGCGCTGGTCAACCTCGGCCGCTCGCTACCGTTCGTGGTGATGTTGATCGCCTTGATTCCGCTGACCCGGCTGATTGTCGGCACCACCCTGGGCAGCACCGCCGCCGTGGTCCCGATCACCATCGGTGCCTTTCCGTTTTTTGCCCGTATCGTCGAGAACGCCATGGATGACGTCGACAAGGGACGGATCGAAGCGATCCTGTCCATGGGCGGCGACATTCGCCATGTGATTTTCAAAGTCCTGTTGCCCGAGGCCCTGCCGGCCTTGCTGGCGGGGATCACCCTGACGCTGGTGATGCTGATCGGCTTTTCATCCATGGCCGGGGTCATCGGCGGTGGTGGCTTGGGGGATCTGGCGATTCGTTATGGTTATCAGCGCTTCAACAATCAGGTGATGGTCGCCACGGTGATCGTGCTGGTGATTCTGGTTCAGGGTGTGCAAAGCCTGGGTGACCGGTTGGTGCGTTCCCTGGCGCATCGGCGGTGAGCAGCTTGGTCAGTCCTGATTCCTTGAGCGCCGAACACCTGGCCGCTTATCCCTTGAGCCCTGAACCCTTGGTCCGGGTGCGTAACCTGAGCAAGACCTTTGGTGCCAACCGCGCCCTTGATCAGGTCGACCTGCACTTGTTTCCGGGTGAAGTGGTGGCCTTGCTGGGGGCCAACGGGGCCGGTAAATCGACCCTGGTGAAGATCCTTGCCGGCAGTCAGCGACAGGATACCGGCGAGGTCTGGGTCAACGGCCAGTCGCAGCGTTTCAGCTCACCGCTGTCGGCGCGACGGGTGGGTATTGTCGCTGTCCATCAGCAGGTCAACGAAGGTATTGCCCCGGGTTTGAGCGTGGCGGAAAACCTCTTGCTCGATGAGCTGTGCCAGCCCGGGGCGGACTTCTGGCTCAATCGTCAACGCCTGTTGGCGCGGGCGGCGAGCATTGCCGCCGGACTGGCGCTGAGCTTGCCGTTGGAGCAACCCATCGAATGCCTCGGTCAGGCCGAGCGGCAACTGGTGGTACTGGCCCGGGCCTTTGCCTTGCAGCCGCGCTTGCTGATCCTCGATGAACCGACGGCGGCCTTGTCGGATACCGAGGCCCAGCGGCTGTTCAGCCTGATCGATACCTTGCGCAGCCGCGGGGTGGCGATTCTTTATATCTCCCATCGCCTGTCCGATCTTCAGCGTGTTGCCGACCGCGCCATTGTCCTGCGCGACGGCAGGTTGGCCGGGGAGTTCGGCGCCGGGCAGTTGCCGGCGGCCGTTCACGCCATGCTCGGTGAGTCACTCGATACCCGGGCGTTCGAACCGCGCCTGCCAGGGCGGGTCGTGCTGAGCTGGCGCGGCGCCAAAGTCGCGGCCCATGCCCAGGCCTTTGACCTGGACCTGCACGAGGCTGAAGTGGTGGTGCTGACCGGCCTGTTGGGCGCCGGCAAGAGCGAGATCGCCGAGGTGCTGTTCGGTTTGCGCCCGGCGCTGGCCGGCAATCTGCAGCTGGACGGTGTCGCCTGGCAACCCGGATCACCGCGTCAGGCAATCCGCTGCGGGGTGTTCTACGCCGCCGAGGACCGTACCAATCATTCACTGATCCCTGACTTTTCCCTGCGCCGGACCCTGACCTTGCCATTCCTCGAGCGCTTTACCCGCGCCGGCTTTATCCGCAACCGGGCCGAGGCGACAGCGGTGCAGGCCCAGGTCGCCGCGCTGGGGATCAAGACTGCCGGTATCGACCTGCCGATGAGTGCGTTGTCCGGCGGCAATCAACAGAAGGTCGTGCTCGGACGCTGGCTGCTGGGGGAAGGGCGGGTGCTGATACTGGACGAGCCGTTCCAGGGTGTCGACGTGCGCGCCCGTCGCGAGATCGGCCAGTTGCTGCGCCAAAGTGCCACGGGGCGCGCGACCTTGGTGATCTGCGCCGATCTCGATGAAGCCCTGGAGATCGCCGACCGCATCCTGGTGGTCCGCGACGGCACCGTGGTTGCCGAGTTCCCACGGGCTGGACTGAGCCGTGCTGCGCTGGTGGCCGAGGTGGCCGGTGGCACCACGGTGGTCCCCGCGACATCCCCCCATAGCGATTCGCCAAGGAGTAGAGCGAGTGCCTGATTTGAGTGCTTCATTGTCCACGGGGCCTGATCGTTCGCAGCGTTGGTTACAGGCCACGATTCGCTATGGGCTGTTGCTGGTGCTGGCATTGATCGTGGTTTTTTTCAGCGTCGCGGAGCCGGCATTCCTGCGGGTCGGCAACCTGTTCATCATCCTGCAATCGGTGTCGATCGTTGCCTTGCTGGCCCTCGGCGTGACCCTGACCATGGCGGTCGGCGGGTTGGACCTGTCCATCGGTGCGGTGGCCGCCATGAGTCTGATGATCGCCAGCTACGTGATGGTGGTGCTGGGTTGGGGCGCCTTGCCCGCGACTCTGATCAGCCTGGCGGGCGGCGCGCTGGTGGGGCTGCTCAACGGTTGGCTGATCGTCCGGATGCGCGTGCCGGATATTCTCGCGACCCTGGGTAGCATGTTCCTGGTGATCGGCGTGCAGCTGATTCCCACCGGTGGACGCTCGATTGCGGTGGGCATGAGCTTGCCCAATGGCGAGGAAGCCGAAGGCACTTTCAGTGCGTTGTTTCTTGCCCTGGGTCGCGCTCGCCTGTGGGACACGGTGCCGGTTCCGGTGCTGGTCACGACGGTCGTGGCGTTGGCGGTGTGGTTGTTTCTCGAGCGAACCCGCATCGGCCGGTTGTTCTACGCCATCGGCGGCAACGAGCAGGCCGCACGCCTGGCCGGTGCGCCAGTGCAGCGCTACAAGCTGCTGGCCTACGTATTGTCGGCGTTGCTGGCGTCCCTCGGCGGCCTGTTGCTGGCGGCGCGCCTGGGCCGTGGCGATGTCAGCTCCGGCAATGGCCTGGTGCTCGACGCCCTCGGCGCGGCGCTGATCGGTTTTGCCGTGCTCGGCGCAAAAAAGCCCAATGCCTTCGGCACCCTGGTCGGCGCCTTGCTGGTGGCCACGCTGCTCAATGGACTGACCATGCTCAATGCACCTTATTACGCCCAGGATTTCGTCAAGGGATTAGTCCTGGTGCTGGCCCTTATGTTTACCTTCGGCCTCGCGCATCGGGCGCGTTGAGCCGGTTCTATCGTTTCCAAGGCTGTTCTCAAGGATTTAGCATGCAAGGATCAATCAAGGGTTTTGTTCGCCACTGCCTGGCGGGCGCGGTGTTGTCCGGGGTGGTCCTGGCCGCCAACGCCAAGCCGCTGCCGGGGGCTCCCGCGCCTTTCGACAAGGGCAAGGTGCAGATCGCGTTGGTGGGCTATCTGTTCTCGGGTGATTTCACTGAAGCCTACCTGCGGGGCGTGGAGAAACAGACCGAGGCCCTGGGGGCGACCCTGCGGGTGTTCGATGCGCGGCAACAGGCCGCCAGCCAGCGGGAGATGATCGAGCAGGCCGTCGACCTCGGTGTCGACGGCATCATCATCGAGTTGGGGCTGGCGGAAACCCTCAAGGATGCGGTGGACAAGGCCGTCGCCAAGGGTATCAAGGTGGTGGCGTTCGACGTCGACCTGAACAGCCCGAAAGTGACCCAGGTCGAGCAGGATCACCATGCCCTGGCGCGCCTGGCGCTGGATCAGGCGCTGAAGGATAACGGCACGCGTTTCGATGCCGGGTATGTCTATATCAGCGGCTTTACCCCGATGGAGCGCCGTGACGAAATCTGGAGCCAGGTCAAGGCGGCGAATCCGGGCATCGTCGAGAAGGCTCGCTTCGGTACCCTCAATCCACCGATTGCCAATTCGGTGGCCGACCAGGCCAGCGCCGTGTTGCGCGCCAACCCGGGGATCAGCGTGATCTTCGCGCCGTTTGACGAGTTCGCCAAAGGCGCGAAAATCGCCGTCGACGAAGCCGGGCTCGGTTCGAAAGTGAAGATCTACAGCGCCGATATTTCCACCGCGGATATCCAGATCATGAAAGAACCGGGTAGCGCCTGGGCCGCTACCGCGGCGGTCAACCCGCAAGTGGCGGGGGCCATCAGCGTCCGTGCCCTGGCGATGCTGATTGCCGGTGAAAACCCCGGGCACCAGGTACTGGTGCCACCGACCCTGATCACCCGCCAGCAACTGGTGGACCTGGACGTGAAGAACGTCCGCGATCTGGCGCAGAAGGTTCCGGCCTTTGGCGATGCGGCCAATGTGGCGCGTTCGGCGTGGATTCCCGTGGCCGATTGATCGCTGTCGGTAGTACCTCTGAAGTTGCTGTTGGTCTGGCAGGCGCGAGTCGGTTCGCGCCTGCGATAAACCTTGTAGTTGTTGGTAACTCATTTGTATCAACGGGTATAACCTCAGATACATTGGTTCTTTTTAAAAGATTTTTGAATTAACTAGTATTACCGGGTTGTTATTTCATCCGTGGCAAGGACGCCAGAAACAACACGCTCGCCGCCTGGACGGTGACTCAAAGTTCAACTCGTTAGTTTATCGGCTCGGCAGCGTTATTGTCGTGTCCGTGTGCGGCTGTTCGACGAATGAGCAACTCATAATAAACCGTACTGAAACAACCATTGGAGCAGGCCTGTCTTGCACCGGGCAGTGATAGCTATTGCCCGTCGTACAGTGCCGCACGTTATCTGGGAGCCGTACCGATGTCTCGTCGTTCTTATTCATTGCTGAGCGCGGCAATTGTCGCCGCCTTGGCCCAAACTCCGGTGTTCGGCCAAACTTCATCCAGCGAAGAAAGTACCGATAACACTACGAATAAACTGGATACCGTACTGGTCACCGGCACTCGGGGGAAAAACCGCACCGTACTCGACTCTCCGGTACCGGTGGATGTACTGACCGCCGCTGACCTGAAGTCCACGGGCGCCGTTGGCGGTGAACTGGGTCAGGCCTTGCAGACGCTGTTGCCGTCATTCAACTTCCCGCGCCAGTCCAACTCCGGCGGTGCCGACCATGTCCGCGCCGCGCAACTGCGGGGCATGAGTCCCGACCAGGTACTGGTACTGATCAACGGCAAGCGCCAGCACACTTCGGCGCTGGTCAACGATTCGTCGAAAATCGGCCGGGGCACCGCGCCGGTGGATTTCAACTCGATTCCCATCAGCGCGATCAAACGCATCGAAGTGCTGCGTGACGGGGCCGGGGCCCAGTACGGTTCCGATGCCATTGCCGGGGTGATCAATATCATCCTCGACGACGCCCCGGAAGGCGGCGAAGTCTCCACCAGCTACGGCGCCTATCACACCCATCAGGACGCCATCGACCGCACCACCACCGACGGCCGCAACTCCTTTACCAGCGCCAAGGTCGGTACCCGCCTGGGGGAGGACGGCGGATTTATTCGCGGGGGGACCGAATACAAGGATCGTGACCCGACCAACCGCGCCGGCTTCGACGGTTTCGCCGACACGCCGGGCCAGCGCAACTACGTGATGGGCGATGGCGTGGCCCGGGACAGCAACGCCTGGTTCAACAGCGAACTGCCGTTGGGCTCGGGCAAGGCCTACGCCTTCGGTACCTACAATCAGCGTCACACCACGGGCGCGGCGTTCTATCGTTATCCTTCCGAGCAGCCGGCGTTCTATCCCAACGGTTACCTGCCGCAGACCCTGGGCGAGAACCTCGACCTGTCCGCCACGGCGGGCTACAAGGGGCTGATCGGCGAGTTGTGGGACTTCGATGCCAGCCTGACCCACGGTCGTAATCGCTTCGAGTCTGCGGTACGCGATACCCTCAATGCTTCCCTGGGGGCCGATTCGCCGACCGCGTTCGACACCGGCAACTATGAGCTGCGCCAGAGCGTGGCGAACCTCGACTTCACCCGTGAGTTGAAGCTGGGCCAGCGTGCCTTCGTCCTGGCGCTGGGCAGCGAGTACCGTTATGAAAACTACCTGACCGAGCCGGGTGACACCGCGTCCTATGTGGGCACCGGTGCCGATGGTGGCAGTGGCCTGCGGCCCTCCGAGACGGTGAACATCAATCGCAATGTCTTCGGCACCTATGCCGACCTGTCCGGCGACCTGACCGATAAGCTGTTTGTCGATGCCGCGACGCGCTGGGAGCGTTACGACGATGCCGGCAGCAAGCTCACCGGCAAACTCAGTGGCCGTTATGCCTTTACCGATGCCCTGGCGTTGCGCGGCGCGATCTCCAACAACTTCCGCGCGCCGTCCCTGGCCCAGGTGGGTTTCCAGCACACCACCAGCAACTTTGGCGACGGCGGGCAGCTGACGGACATCCGGGTGTTGTCGGTGAACGACCCGGTGGCCCGCGCCCTCGGCGCCCAGGATCTCAAGCCCGAGACCTCGAAGAACTTCAGCATCGGTCTTACCGCGCAGCTCAATGACCGTTTTGACATGTCGTTCGACGTGTTCCGGATCGATGTGAAGAACCGCATCACCTTGTCCCAGCGCATCGGTGGCGATGCCCTGGAGCAATACATCCAGAACACCGTCGGGGTGGCCGGGGTGCACGATGTCAACTTCTTCACCAATGCCGCCGACACCCGCACCGACGGCGCCGAACTGGTGCTCAACTACCGCCAGCCCTGGGCCGGTGGGCAGTTGGGGCTGACCACGGGGTATACCTACAACCACACCAAGGTCCTGTCGACCAGGGGCACGCCGTCGCAACTGACCGCCCTGGGTATCGGCAGTGACGCGCTGGTGGGGATAGAGGAGCGCAATACCCTGACCGATGCGGCGCCCAAGGACCGCTTTGTATTCACTGCCAACTGGAGCGATGACACCTGGGGGCTGCTGGGACGTTTGACGCGTCAGGGTGAGACCACCCGGGTCTTCGACTTTGGCGATGGCGATCACCCGACGCAGACCTATGGCGCGGTGTGGCAGCTGGATGCCGAGGCGCAGTACAAGGTCACCAGGAACCTGACGCTGGCCCTGGGTGGCAATAACCTCACCGACAACTATCCGGCGCGTTCCAACTCGCAGATCAACTATGGCGGTAACCTGCCGTACGACGTGTTGTCGGCGATCGGCACCAACGGTGCCTATTACTACGGGCGAGCGACTTATGCGTTTTAAGGTCTGTGGCGAGGGGGCAAGCCCCTCGCCACAGGGCCTAGAACGACACCTGCGCCGGCTGTGACAAACGCAATACCGACAAATCCCCCGTGACCCGCTTCCACGCCAGGCGAATGGCCTCGATGTCATTGCCGTGCTGCACGGTGTCTTCATGCAGGATCACGATCACCTTGGTTCCCAGTCGCTCGGGTTCCTTGGCCCCGTGGTCACGCCACTGTCCGTAGGCGTCGAGCACGCTGAAGCCGTCCGGAAAGCGTGGCGTGACTTCCTGATCGAGAAACGCCCGCCAGCGTGCCGGGCTGATCACGCCTTCCTGACCTTCCAGAGGCCCCACCGAGAAATACAGCTCGGTGCGCAACCACTGCGCCTGGGCCGGCCGGCTCGCATCGCCCTGGAGGGTCGAACTGCTGGGATCCCTGGTATGCACCGAAGCGACAGGCGTGCTGACGCAACCGGCAACCGTCAGGCACAGTGCCGCGAGCCAAAAACGTGAATGCATGAAATATCCTTATTGTATGTAGGAAGGTAGTTCGCCTATCACTATAAGGGGGTCGACTTATATCTATAAAAGATCAAAAGAACATCGCTGGGCGTGACTTTGGAATAAGCTGGGGCGGACGAGTAAAAAGTGATACCTGTTTAGAATGATTATTTCCTTGAGTTATTTGAATAGCGTCTTTTCGCATATCCATCGCATCGGAATCGACGTTATGGGTTTGTATTTATCTGTTCCTGTACTTGAATGGATGTCATGGCAGACGCCGGCCTGCAAATGGCGTCCTAAAGCCTGTCCTGGCATCCGCTTCGGCTGCTGGATCAGCGTCTTGCCGTCCATTGGGTTTTCTTTAGAATCCGCCCCATCAGCTTTACCCAACTATCGAATCATTCAGGGAGTTTCACCATGATGAACGCCATGCAGATGCCAATGCCGATGAACACCATGCCGATGATGCCGGCCATGGGGATGCCAATGATGATGGCAACCATGACCTGTGAAATGATGGACGACGGCATGCTGTGCAAAATGATGCCGGCTGCGGGCATGGACATGGCGATGTTCAGGAACAGCGCTGAAATGATGCAGATGATGATGAACTGCGGCATGCCGATGATGATGCACTGCGGCAACATGAGCATGATGTGCATGTCCCAGTCGGCCATGGCCATGCCGATGATGAACATGATGATGCCAATGCCGATGATGGGTATGCCGATGCCGTCGATGAAGTGCGTGATGGAATGCACCCTGATGGCCGACTGCATGATGTGCAAAATCATGCCGATGGCCGGCATGAACATGGACATGATGAAGAACTGCTGCACCCTGATGATGAAGATGATGAACGACTGCAGCATGCCGATGATGATGAGCTGCAACGGCATGCCAATGATGTGCTGCACCTGCTGATCGATTGAATCAGTAAAAAAGCCCGGCTGGAGTGATCCTCGCCGGGCTTTTTCGTGGCTGTCGGTTATTCAGTCCAGGCGTTCGGGGTGGGTCACCACCAGGTAGGCCACGGCTTCGCTGTCGGCGGGGTTGCGATAGCGGTGCGGCTGGTCGGCGTAGAACAGGATCGAGTCGCCGGTGGAAAGCAGGTAGCGTTCGTCGTTGACACTGATCTCCAGCACGCCCTGGGACACCACCAGGTTTTCCTGGACGCCGGGGCCGTGGCCCTCGGATATGTCCTCGCCCAACGGGCTCAGGCGCAGCTCGTAGAACTCCGATTGGCGGGCCACGTCGAACGGGAACAGGGCGCGGCTGACAAACGCACCGTTGGCGCTGACCAGGCGTTTGCTCTTGCTTGCCGAGAGTACGGCAACCCCTTCAAAGGCACGGTGCTCGAGAAACGCCGCAACCGAGACCTTCAGGCCCTTGGCGATTTTGCACAGGACCTTGATCGACGGCACGCTGCGCCCGGACTCGATCTGCGCGAGCATCGCCCGGCTCACGCCGCATTGGCGGGCGAGGGCGTCGAGGGACAGGTGATGTTTGCCGCGCAGGCGTTGCAGATTCTGCGCGACCCGTTCACCGATCGGGTCTTCTTCAAGGGTTTGCAGGTTGTTCAGGTCCAGCAGCGGTTCGTCGGCGCTGGCCAGAAACCGTGTCGGGTCCGGTGCATTCACGCGTGACGGGTCTCGCTGGCGCGGGCCAGTTGCACCCATTGGAAGGCCTGCTGGCCGGCATTGCGCGCATACATTTCCCACAGCACCCGGGCCAGCTTCTGCGCCTGCTTGCGCTTGCGGTACTGGACGAGGTCGATAACGCTATCAGTTGGACTCATAAGGGCTCTCCATTGTCGCGATGACTGGACGGGATGAGCTGAGAGTACGTCGAACGTTTTAATAACAATAAATATTGATTGTTTATTTATTAATGCTTTTTTGATCTTATGCGCGCGACGAACCCCCTCGGAGCTGCCCGATGGACAAATCGCCGCCATCAAAGGCCGGAGCCCCTGATGGCCAGGCGATATGACCTTGGCGCTACTCCACGGCCCAGCCGCCCCCCAGGGCGCGGAACGTGGCGACTGCGGCACGCGCGTCGTTGGCATTGAGCTCTGCCATCTGGTTTCGCGTGCGGAGCAGTTCGCTGTCCTCGTTCAACACTTCGATCAGGCTCACCGCACCGCCCTGGTACGCCTCGCTGGCCGCTTGTCGCGCGGTTTGCCTGGCGGTGATTTCAAGGGCCAGTTCCTGACGTTGGGCCTCGAGTTGAGTCAGGGTCACCACGGCGTTTTCAACATCTTCGCTGGCGCGCAGCATCGACTGGCGGTATTCGGCCAGCGCCTGGGCGTTTGCGCCTTTGGCCTGGGCGACCTCGGCGTCGACACGGCCGAAATCGAACAGGCGCCAATGCAGCCCCAACAGCGCCTGTGGTTGGAAGGCCTGGGCGGTGAACAGCGAGCCGCTGTGCAGGCTGGAGAAGCCCAGCAGGCCGCCCAGCGAAACCTTCGGGTAAAACTCGGCAACCGCCACGCCGATCCGCTCGTTGCTGGCCGCCAGGCGCCGTTCGGCGGCGATGACATCCGGGCGCCGGCGCAGCATCTCTCCGGGCGCAATGCTGGCCGGGATTTGTGGAACCTTGTAATCGAATTTTTCCGGTGCGGTACCGGCCAGGTCGCGGGCGTAGGTCCCGGGCACTGCGCCCATCAGCACGTCGAGCCGATTGAGTTGCACCGCCAGTTCGGTGCGCAAGGGGGGCAGGGTGGTACGCGCCTGTTGCAGCACCGCCCGGGCCTGGGCGGTTTCGCGTTGGTTGCCCAGCCCTTGGGCCAGGCGGCTTTCGACCAGGCCGAGCAAATCACCCTGGTTTTTTATCTGTTGTTCGGTCACCTGGATCCGCTGCTGGGCACCGCGAATGCGCAAGTAAGCGTCAGCGGCTTCGGCGGCCACGGAAACGCGCACGCCCGCCTGGCTGGCTTGTGCGGCCTGGGCGTCATCCAGCGCGGCCTGCTCGCCACGCTTGAGACCTCCGGCCAGATCCAGCTCCCAGCTCGCACCGGCGCCGATATTGCTCAGGGTTTGATTGCGCTCGTAGCCTGGCTGGGGGCTAGCCAGTTGGCCCTCGGGGCTTTCCAGCGATTGGCGCTGCCGCACGACCTGTCCATCGAGGCTGCCTTGAGGCATACGCGTCGCGCCGGCCTCCTGGGCGACGGCACGCGCCTGCTCGACACGGGCCATGGCCACGGCCAGGTCGAGGTTCTGCGCCAGGACTTTCTGAATCAACTGGGTCAGTTGCGGGTCGTCAAAGCCGTTCCACCAGTTTTCCAGTGCGGGGGCGAGGCGCCCGGCGTCGCGCTGCTGCAGGGCGTCTTGCGCCATGAATCGGGCGGCGGCCTGATCGGCGGGGCGCTGGTAGTCCGGTCCCACCGTGCAGCCGGCCACCGTTATGGCCAGTGCGGCCAGTACAAAGCGCCCGTGGGGAAGCATGCGATCAAGCAAAGTGTTCATCGAATAATCCTCAAACGTGATTAATGAGCGTCGGCGGACGGTTGTTTGGGCGGCTGGACCTTGTGCATCAACGGCACCAGCAACGTGGCGGCCACGAAGCAGACCATGATCATCAGGAAGGCGTCGGCATACGTCAGCGTTTGTGCCTCTCGCCAGGTCAGGGCCCACACTTGGCGCAGCGCGAGCTGGCTGGCATCAATGCTGTTCTGCCCGAGCAGTTGTGCATTCACCGTCAGTTGGTCGATCCAGGTATTCATGGCTTCGTTGCGGGTATTGAGGTGCTCGGCCAGTCTCAGGAAATGCAGGTTGGTCCGGTCGTTGAGCACGGTGGCACAGGCGGCGATACCGATGGCGCCGCCCAGGTTGCGCATCAGGTTGAACAGGCCGGAGGCCAGTTTCAGGCGTGCGGGAGCCAGGGAGCCAAGGGTGAGGGTCACTACGGGCGGCACCGCCATTTGCTGGGCGAAGCCACGTATGGCCTGCGGCAGCAGCAGTTCCTTGGCGCCCCAGTCATGGGTGATGGGGGAGAAGTCCCACATCGACAGGGCAAACAGGGACAGGCCCAGCATCAGGATCCAGCGCAGGTCGATGCGGTTGGCCAGGATCGCATACACCGGGATCGCCAGCAGTTGGAACACACCCGTGGAAAACACGGCCAGGCCGATGTCCAGCGAGCCGTATCCACGGACGCGCCCCAGAAACAGTGGCGTCAGGTAGATGGTGGCGAAAATGCCGATACCGGTAATAAAGGAAAACAGGCATCCCAGGGCAAAATTGCGATCACCCAGTGCGCGCAGGTCAACGATGGGTTCGGCAATTTCCAGGCAGCGCCAGATGAACAATCCGCCACTGATGCCGGCAATCCAGGCGGTAGTGGCGATGGTGCCGTCGCTGAACCAGTTCCAGCGTGGTCCTTCTTCCAGGGTGTACTCCAGGCAACCCAGAAACACCGCCATCAGCGCCATGCCGATATAGTCGGCGCCCTTGAGCAAGGCCGGGTTGGGGCGATCAACCTTGACCAGCATCGGCACGACAAAGGTCACGAACAGCCCGGGTACCAGGTTGATGTAGAACAGCCAGTGCCAGGATGAGATGTCGGTGATCCAGCCGCCCACCGCCGGGCCCAGGGTCGGGGCCAGCGAGGCGATGGCGCCGATGGTGGAGGCGGCGATCACCCGCTGTTTGCCGGTGAAATACATGAATGCCGTGGTGAACACCAGCGGGATCATCGAGCCGCCGAGAAAACCCTGCAAGGCGCGAAAGGCAATCATGCTCTGGATGTTCCAGGCCAACGCGCACAGCAGGCTGGTCAAGGTGAAGCCGGCTGCCGACACGGCGAACAACCAGCGCGTGCTCATCACGCGCGAGAGCCAGCCGGACATGGGGATCACGATGATCTCCGCGATCAGGTAGGCGGTCTGTACCCAGGCCGTGTCGTCGGCGCCGGCCGACAGACCGCCGCCAATATCCTTGAGCGAGGCAGAGACGATCTGGATATCGATCAGGGCGATGAACATGCCGACGCACATGGTAGCGAAAGCTGCCACTTTTTGTGCCATGGTCAGTGTGGGCAGTGGGTTGTTCATGGCCGGCCCGCCACGGCGACGTCATCGGATGGCAATGCATCATGGGTATTCACCTGGGCAACCACCGACAGCCCGGGGCGCAGCGCACCCAATTGGGCGTCAGCGCTGTCCAGGCGCACCCGGACGGGGACTCGCTGGACAATCTTGGTGAAGTTGCCCGTGGCATTTTCCGGTGGCAGCACGCTGAACTGCGCACCGGTGGCTGGCGCCAGGCTTTCGATATGACCGTGGAACTCACGGCCGGGCAGGATATCGGCCCGGATACTGACCGCTTGGCCAGCCTGCATACGCGCCAGTTGGTCTTCCTTGAAGTTGGCGTCGACCCACAGCCCCCTTGCCGGCACCACCGAGATCAGCTGGCTGCCGGCGGCGGCATAGGTGCCGACCCTGGCACGACGGTTACCGATGTAACCATCGACAGGCGCGCGCAACTCGGTATAGCCGATGTTCAACTGGGCCTGTTCGCGCTCGGCTTGTGCCTGTTGCAGTGCTGCCCGGGCCTGGCCACGCTGGCTTTCGATTACGTCCAGTTGCCGGCGAGCCGCCAGCAGCCCGGCCTCGGCGCGGGCGTGATCGGCACGTGCGGTCTTCCAGGTGGCATCGACGCGCTGGGCACTCTCGACCGATACGGCCTGGCTGCGCACCAGATTCTGATAGCGTGCGTGATCGTCTCCGGCCCGTTGCGTCTCGGCATCCGAAGCATCGATCTGCGCCCTGGCCTGGTTGATGACCGCTTGTTGCAACTGTTCGGTCGCGTCGAGATTGACCAGGCTGGCCTGTTGCGCCGCGACGGCGCCATCGGCCTTGTCCAGGGCGGTGCGGTAGTCGCGTGCATCGATACGGGCAAGCAGGTCGCCGGCTTTGACAAACTGGTTGTCCAGCACCGCCACCTCGCTGATGTAACCCGGCACTTTGGCGCTGATGACCGTGACATCGGCGCCCACGTAGGCGTCGTCGGTGTCTTCGATGAAGCGCCCGGCCCACCACCAGTGGCCGCCATAGCCGACGGCGCCGATAACGGCGAGGGTCAACAGCCCGAGGCGCAATGCTTGCTTGCGGCGGACGGGGGTGGATGAGACGGGGGGGACGGGTTCGGGCTCAACGCTGACTTGGGTTGCCATGGCGAAATGACCTTTGCGAAACGTTAATTGGGAAAGTGGCTGACCAGAGCATCGCTCTGGCGATAGGCCTGGCCGGTACGGACACGCCATTGAGTCAATTCATCGGCATCATGGGATACATGCACCCGGTGGCCTTCGGGGGTGATGGGCTTGCCGGTATTGGCATCCATCAGCGTCAGCGCCACGGGTTGTCCGGTGGTTTCGTCCGCCAGGAAGACCTTGTCTGAACCGCTGGAGTGGCGGGCGCCCCAGGCCATCAGCGTGAGAATGACCGGGCGTAGCTCCCGGCCCGCTTCGGTGAGGTGGTACTCATGGCGTGGCGGGTTGTCCTGATAGGGGCGGCGCTCCAGTAAACCGGCGGCTACCAGATCATTCAGACGGCGGGTCAGGGTATTCGAGGCAATACCCAGGCTGTTGAGGAACTCGTCGAAACGGCGCAGGCCGTAGAAGGCATCGCGCAGGATCAGCAAGCTCCAGCCGTCACCAATATGCTCGAGGGCATGGGCGACCGGACAAGGCATGGGTTGGAAGCTGGCTCTTTTCATTGGATTTCTCCATATCGGTGTTTAATTTTATTACGCTCATAATATTTCATAGTGAATTTCATAATGAAAGTGACTTTTTCAAAAAAACGATGCCGATCGTCGGCCAGCGTTGGGGGCTGGGCGAGGTCAGTTCTTAACTGAACGGAATCAGGGGCTGCCCGCTCGACGGAGCAGGGCGGAGGGAGTCAGCAGGGAGGGGGCTGGGCGCCCTGGTTTCAAGGGTTGGGGCTGGACTTGAAGACACCGCTGAGGACAAACGCATAGCGCTCCGGGCGGATAAAGAAGGTGGTCCGGTCACAGCAACGGCCATCGGCGAAATACGAGGTGCGTTCCATCACCAGCAGCGCCGCGCCACGTTTCACATTCAGGGTATCGGCCAGGTGCTTGTCGGCTTCCTGGGCGCGAATCGCCATGTCGGCGCGGGTGACCGGGGCGCCGGTGATCGACTCGAGGATCGAATAGATCGGGCGGTTCTCGACAGCCGTCCACACCACATTCGCCAGTTCGGCCGGCAGATGGCTGCGGCCCAGGGCGATGGGTTCGTCGTCGACAAAGTGCAGGCGCTCCAGCAGCAGGCACTGGTCGGTCTCTGCAAACAGGGCGTGCAGCGCCTCGGGCACTGGCTGCAAATGATGATCGAGGACCCGCATGCTCGGCTTGAGGCCTTGCAACAACAGCGCCTCATGAAAACTGCGCAGGGCATCGAGACCATGGCGGACCTGCTTGGCCGCGACAAAGGTGCCTTTGCCTTGCTTGCGTTCCACCACGCCGTCGTCGCTGAGCTTGCCCACGGCCAGGCGGATGGTCACCCGACTCACCGCAAAGCGTTGGCCCAGCTCGGCCTCCGAAGGCAGCTTGCCGCTGGGCTCGTAGGCACCGCGCTGAATCTCCTCCAGCAACTGATGGGCGATCTGTTCGTAGAGCGAGGTGGTGCTGTCACGAAGAATGGGCGTGGACACTGCGGGGTTCCGTGATCTGAGAAGCGTGGCGCCCGGCGGAGCCTTCACTTCTAAGGTTATAAAAATCGGTTATTGGGATGACTTGTATTAATACGTATTATGTCAGGCATTCCCATTGTAGACGACCTGACGACACTTGCCATGCCAGAAACCTTCCTTCGTGCGCCGCAGCCGGCCGATGCGTTGAGCGTCGAGCAGATCAGCTTCAGCTACCCCAATGGTCATCGGGTGTTTTCCTCTTTCAGTCTCAGCGCTGCCCCCGGTGAGTTTGTCGCGATCCTCGGGCCGTCCGGCTGTGGCAAGACCACCTTGCTGAACCTGTTGTCGGGGTTTGTCCAACCGCAGGCGGGGCAGATCCGTCTGAACCAGACCACGGTGAGTCCGGAGCGTTCGGAGTTGGGTTATGTGTTCCAGGCACCACAGTTGTTTCCCTGGCTGACAGCCTTGGAAAACGTCCGTTTCGGTCTGCGCATGGCCGCCGATAGCAGCGAGTCGCAACAGCGTGAACAGGCCATGCAGTACCTGCGCCTGGTCGGCCTGGAGCAGGCCGCGCAGCGCTTGCCTCATCAGCTTTCCGGCGGGATGCAGCAGCGGGTCTCGCTGGCTCGCACCCTGGCGCTGGAGCCGGAGGTCTTGCTGATGGATGAGCCGTTCGCCGCACTGGATGCCATCAGCCGTAACCACATGAATGAAGAAACCCTGCGCATCTGGGCCGAATTGGGCCAGACCGTATTGTTCATTACCCACGATATCGACGAGGCGGTGTTCCTGGCGGACCGGGTCATCGTCCTCAATATTGCCCCGGGCGGTATTCACAGCGAACTGAAGATCCAGCTGCCCCGGCCACGCTCCAACCTGAAAACCCGCCGCCTGCCGGCTTTCCTCGATTACCGCAATGAACTGATGGAGCGTATTTCCCAGGTCATGGCGCTGTCCGAGGCCCGCGTTTCCTCTCCCTCTTTCTCCCTTGAACTCGAGTCGGTCCAATGATCAAACGTACGTTGCTTGCCCTTTCATTGTCGGTTGTCGCGGTGGTCGGCAGTTCATTGGCCGTCGCCGGGGAAGCCAAGCCGCTGCGGGTGGGTTATGTCTTCGCCATGGCCAATGCCCCGGCGCTGATTGCGGACAAGGAGGGCTACTACCGTGAGGAAGGCCTGAACGTGGATCTCCGGGCGTTGGGCGATGGTCCGGTGATCCAGCAGGCGCTGGCGGCCGGTGAGCTGGACGTGGCCTATGTCGGCACGCCTCCGGTGTACCAATGGTTTTCCCGAGGCTTGCAGAGCCGGATCCTGGCCAAGGTCAATTACGGCCAGGCGGCGGTGATCGTCGACAGCAAAAGCCCGATCAACGCCTTGGCCGAGCTCAAGGGCAAAAAGCTCGCCGGGGTCAAGAAGGGCAGTGGTATGGACGTGCTGCTGCGCGGTTATGTGCTCAAGGAAAAGGCCGGGCTCAACCCCGACCATGACCTCGATATCATCGACATGCCCCCGGGCAATATGAACGCCGCCCTGGAGCGTGGCATCGTCGATGCGGCGTTCTCCTGGGAGCCCTTTGTCAGCCAATCCCTGTTGCGCGGTTCGAGCCGGGTCCTGTTCGATGTCAACCAGGCTTTGCCGCAATACCCCTGGTACGTGGTGATCGCGCTGCCGAAAACCTTGCAGGAACGCCCGGACGACGTGGTCAAACTGCTGCGTGCACATCGCAAGGCCATTGCCTTTCTCAACGAACATCCCGACGAGTCGAACCGGATCATCGCCGAGGCGTTCAAGCTTGAAGCGGTGCAAGGGCCGGACGGCAAGACCATCGCCCCGGAAACCATCGTTGCCCAGGCCCGTACCCGGCTGGGGTGGTCGGCGGACCTGGAGGCCACGGACATCCAGTTTATCCAGCGCCTGATGAACTACTCCCATGACCTGGGTTTTATCGACACCACGCTCAAGACCGAGCAGATCGTCGACACCTCCTACCTGGAAAAAGCTTCGCGCTGAGTCAGCCCATGTCCTTGCCAAAACCGAATTGGGGATGGGCGTCGCTGCCGTTCCTGCTGTTGATCTGGGTGGCCCTGGCCAGTCGTTTTCCCACCTACATTTTGCCGCAACCCTGGGACGTCGCCCGCGAGGCCCTGCGTTGGCTGAGCGACGGCTCACTCTGGCAGCACCTGCAAGCCAGTGTCCTGGAAGAACTCGGCGGGTTCTGTGCGGCGGTGGTTGTCGCCGTGCTGCTGGGGGCGGCGGGTGGGTTGTCTTCGCGCTTCCGTGACTTCATCGCACCACTCAACAGCCTGTTTATGGCCATCCCGCCGATCGCCTGGGCACCGCTGATCATGATTATCTTCGGCCTGGGTTATGTGTCCATCGTGCTGGTGATCTTTATCGCCGCGGTGTTCCCCATGGCGGTGACGATCCAGGAGGGCGTGCAGGGCATTCGCGGCGGGGAAGTCCGCGCGGCTCGCACGCTGGGGGCCAGCCCCTGGCAGTTGCTGGCCCATGTCTACCTGCCGGCGTCGCTGCCGTTTGTCACGGCGGCCCTGCGCATCGGTTTCAGCCAGGGCTGGCGGGCGCTGGTGGCGGCGGAAATGATCGGCGCCTCCCGGGGCATCGGCTGGATGGTTTCCACCGGGGGCCAGATCGGCAACAGCAGCCAGGTGCTGCTGGGCATTGTCCTGATCGGGTTGATCGCCTGGCTGATGGAGAGTTTCGTGTTCCGGCGCATCGAGCGTCATTACCAGCAATGGCGCGAGCAATAAGTCGCCGGTGCCCCCTTCAAACCTTCAATGAACCTGTACGAGGTGTCATGTGAGCAACCCGTTCGATCCCCGCGAAGCCGGGCACTATATTGCCCCGCAAGGCCTGTATGAACGCAACAAGCAACGCCCGTTCCTGGGTGCGATCAGCTGTGATCGCCAGACCCTGGTGGCCGGCCAGTGGGACGAAATCACCCTGGTCTACGAGGTCGGCGGCAGCGGGCTGGCGGACGGCGCCTGGTTGAAGCTGGCGTTCAAGTTCTACTCCGACTGGGCCCTGTTCCAGACCTCGAACCCGGCGGGTCCCAACTACGTCAGTGCCGAATATCAGGCCGGGGAGCTGGTGCCGGGTCAGAGCCAGGCCACGGTGCAGCACCTGAAGGTACGCTTCGACCAGAAGGGCCATGAGCGGCCGTTCCAGAAAGCCGTGATCATCGATATCGTCGACGGCTACCTCAATCCCGGCGACCGTATCGTCATCCGCCTCGGTGACCGGCGCCAGGGCGGCGCGGGCACGCGGGTGCAGAGTTTCGTCGAGAAGGACTTCCGTTTTCGCTTGTTTATCGATCCACTGGGTAGCTCGAAGTTTGCCGAGGTGCCGGGCGATCCGTTGCTGGATATCGTCCCGGGACCGGCGCAAAGCGTGCAACTGATCGTGCCGCGGTTGGTCAGCGCAGGTGAAGCGTTCGACGTGCTGTTGCGGGTCGACGATGCCTGGGGCAATACCTGTCGCCAACTGCCGCTGGAAGGGTTATTGACCCTGACCGGCCCTGAAGGCGAACAACGGCAACAGCCGTTCCGCCTGGCGGCCGAGGGCTGGGCGATTGCCCGGCTTGAGGGGCTGAAGTTCGGCGCGGTGGGCGAGTGGCGCTTGTCGGCCGAGGTGCAGGGGCCGTTTGTGCGTGGGGCCCAGGCCTTTGTGACGGTCGACCCGGCGGGTACGGCATTGCGTCCGCTCTATGCCGACCTGCATGTGCATTCCGATGACACGGTGGGCACCAATGACACCTTGTACAACCTCAGTTATGGCCGTGATGTCGCCGGGCTCGATGTGCTCGGTTATACCGCCAACGACTTCAATATCACCGAGCAGCGCTGGGACCAGGCGGTCAAGCTGATCCACGAGCTCAACGAGCCCGGCCGTTTTGTCTGCTATCCCGGGACCGAATGGTGCGGTAACTCCTGCGCTGGCGGCGACCGCAACGTGGTGTTCCTGCACGGTAGAAAGCCGGAGTTTCCGTTCGATAACCAGGGGCGGTTGGTACGTTCCTTCGAATGGAACGAGTTTACTGCCGGGACCATCAAGCCCGGTGCCTGGCCGGTGGACGAGTTGTATGCCGCCTATGCCAAGGACCCCGAAGGCCATCTGATGATGCCGCACGTGGGCGGGCGTCGTTGCAACCTGGATTGGCATCACCCTGAGCTGGAGCGCCTGATTGAAGTGGGCTCGGCGTGGGGGCAATTCCATTGGGTCTACGCCGAAGCCTTGCAACGTGGATATCGGGTGGGGGCTGCGGCGAATAGTGATGAACACCAGGGCCGTTGCGGCGGCGGTGTACCGGCCACGGCAGTGTTCGGTTCCCGTGGCGGGCTGACCGGGGTGGTCGCCGACAGTTTTGACCGTGCCAGTGTCGGCAAGGCACTGCGTGCCCGCCGGACCTTTGCCACCACCGGTGAGCGCTCGTTCGCCAGCCTGCGCCAGGGGGCACACTTTATGGGCGAGGTGTTTGCTGCACGGGCCGATGCGACCCTGGATTATCGCTTGCTGGGGGAGGCGGGTTGGGAACAGATCGAGTTGTTCGACGGTGAGCAGCGGGTCTGGTCGCGCAACTTGCATGAGGAGCGGGGTTTCTCGGGTCACGGCATTCGCCTGCGGTTGGGCGGTGCACGGATCAAGGACCGTTATCGCGGTGCCTACTGGACCGGAGAGATCCAGGTCACTGGTGCGGTGATCAAGGGCTTCCGGGCATTGGGTCTCGACCATCCCGAACAGAGCGTATGGCGCAAGGATGCAACGACACTGGCGTTTCGCACCGATACCAATGGCGATACCGACAGCATCGAGATCGACCTGTCGCAACTGGCGGGCGCGACCTTGCGGATTCACAGCCGTATCGACAATTACATCAAGGTCGGTGACCCGTCCGAGCCGCAACCTTATGTGCATGCGCCGACGGTGCTGATGGAGTTGTCCGGTGAGCAACTGCTGGCGCAGGGGCAGGTGATCGAGGAGCTGCCGGGGGCGGAGCTGAAGGTGTCCCTGGAGCGGACGACCGACGCGTTGTTGCCGCGAGAGGTGCAAGGGCGGATCGAGCTGGCGAAGTTGCAGTTGGAGGCGGGGCGCGAGCATCCGTTGTTCATCTGCGCACGGCAGAGGGATCAGTCCAGGGTTTGGACTTCGGCGTTGTTTTTGACAGTGTAAGTCGGAGGGGTGCGCCAGCTGTAAGGGCTGGCGCAATGGGCTTCACCTCGGTGCTTGACTGTGTGGAGCCTACGCCATCCTGACTTCAGCCAGTAATTCGGGATGACGATCCAGTAGCTTCAATAGTTTCACGAGTGCCAGAGGCGGCTTGGTCTTGCCATTTTCATAGCGTGAAAACGCGTTGATCCCACCCCCGAAAATTTCGGCCGCTTCACGCTGATCCAGTGCCAGTCGCTTGCGCACTCCGGCGATGAAACCGGGGTCAACGATCGAGGCATTGACCTGCTTATTGAACTCCAGCATCGTCGCGCTGACCCGCGAAGCCTCATTGGCATCTAGCACGTTTTCTCCGCAGGCCGGACAGTAGTCTCCGGTAACTGCTGCGATGGTCGTTGATTCACCTTTGTAGGTATAGGGCATTTCGCGGGTATCACGCACCAGCTCGGCGGTCGCGCAAACAGGGCATTTCATGCTTACAGCTCCTTGAAGGACACGATCAGGGCATCGTCGATGACCGTGAGTTTCAGGTAAACCTCACCAACTGCCGTGCTGGGACGATACACATCTTGCCAGATGCGGTGGTTGGCTTGGGTGGTCATGCTTTTGTGGAAGTCCTGGGTTGTCAGTGCCATGACCGTCCAGACCATTTCTTCGAAATCCATACCCAGAGCCGCAGCACCGGCCAGGGCCGAGGAAGTTGATCTCACTTGTCCGGCTGCGACCATGGTTTTGATGATCGGTAGCGGGCAATGGGGTGTTTTCTTTTCCATGGAGAAATTAACCTGGTAGGTTTTATTTGGCAAGTTGGTTAATTTTGAGCGGCTCGGTTTTTGGCCCTTGTGGAGGATGCTTGGAACGCTGACAGAAGGTCTGTCAGCTGCGATCGTCAGTTGGCTGCGGGATTTGTTCTATTTTGTGTGGGCACTTGGGGGCGATGGCCCTGTGGACCAGAGTCAGTTAAGGAGGGCGAATGAACCTTGTTGAAGAAGCAGAGAGCCTTGCACAGGCATGGAGGTCCCGGATTCTGGGGAATACAGGGGGAGCGAATCTAAAGGTTATTCGCATGGACGAAGCCGGAATCCCCTATGAAAGCCACTCGGAATTTGATGAGGCGCTTCTGGTGATTGACGGTGAAATGCAACTTGAGATCGAGGGCGAAGTGATCACGATGCGCCGTGGCGACTTTCAGATTGTCCCGGCAGGCAAAAAGCACAAAGTCCTGCCGGGGAGTTATGGAACGCTCTTCCTGGTCGATGCGCAGTGATCTCGGCACTTGAGGCGTGTATGCCGCCGATCCAGTTCATCTGTATCTTTCGGGAGCCCTGATGGCTTGATAGGGTCGCTGCTCTTTTCGGCACGGAACTGTTCCATGGACCTTACGGCTATCCCTTTCGGTACGACGGATTGGACGATGATCGAACCCGTCGCCCATCCGGGCCAGACAGGCACCGCCTATTGGCGGACGTGTCAGTTTGGCGCCACCCGTGTGCGGATGGTCGAGTACAGTCCGGGATACCTGGCCGACCACTGGTGCTGGAGAGGGCATATCCTGCTGTGCCTGGAGGGCGAGTTGGACACGGAGTTGGAGGATGGCCGTCGGTTTACCCTGTCTGCGGGGATGAGTTATCAGGTCGGCAACAACAATGAGGGACATCGATCATCCACAACCCGTGGGGCGAAGTTGTTTATTGTGGATTGAGTACCGTAGCCCCGCTGATCCGTTCAGCGTGCATGGATCGCTCTTGCTGTTCGCTGCTCTTCAGGAAGTGCTTCGAACAGCTGCACCATCCAATCGACAAATACACGTACGCGCGCGCTCAAGTGCCGGTTCGGTGCGTAAATGATTGAAATGGGCACCGAATCAGTGGGCCAGGCTGTCAGAAGCGGGATCAGCGTACCCGCGTCGATATGAGGCTGAGCGACAAGCCGCAATGTATGCAGGATGCCGAGCCCGGCGAGCCCCGCCGCCAGCGCGGCATTTCCGTCATTGACGGACACCTGGTAGTGACCCTGCACCCTGATCTGCTGCGTATCTGCGTTGAGCACGATCGGCGCTTTGCGTCCGGAACCGGCATAGAAGTAACGGACCAAGGTATGTCCGACCTCCAAATCGGCTGGGACCTCAGGCGCACCATGCTTTTGCAGGTACGACTTGGTCGCGCACAGAACAAACGGCAATTCCCCCAGAGGACGTACGACCAGCGAAGGGTCCGTGACGCTGCCGGCGCGTACGGCGCAGTCGACACGATTGTTGATCAAGTCGATCGGGCGATCGCTGGCGCCAATGTCCAATTGCAGCTCAGGGTAGCGTTCGTGGAAGGCCGGCAGCGCGGGAATCACCAACTGGGTGGCGATCATCGAGCCCATATCTACCCGTAGTCGGCCGTGAGGGCGCCGCCGGGCATTGGTCAGATCGGACTCTGCCTCCTGCCACTGTTCCAGGATACGTGACATGCGTTCCTGATACGCCGCCCCCTCGCTGGTCAAGGCGACGCGCCTTGTCGTTCGGTTCAACAACTTGACTTGCAGATGCGCTTCGAGCGCCTGGACCAGTTTCGTCACCGTGTTGCGTGGCAGCTCAAGTGAATCCGCCGCCTTGGTGAAGCTGCCGGTCTCCACTACACGTATGAAGGCGCGAACGGCGCTCAGTTGGTCCATGGTATCTCTCGAATCAATTCGCGGGTATCGCTGATTATCACTCAAATAGGAACACTGCTGCAGCAAAGTCGAGATTTATCAGCTTTGATGAAGACAATACGATGAGTGTCATACCTGCTGGCGCGTTCTCGAATGCAGCAGCGGAATGAAATATCGATGCCGGTTTGATCGGCATTCCAACCTTCACTGAACGCGAGATAAGTCATGGCACACCATATTCGTATTTATAAACCCGGAGAGCCCTCGGTCCTGCAGTATGAGGCTGTCGATGTGGGTGAGCCCGGGGCTGGTCAAGTCCGACTCAGGCAGGAAGCCGTTGGCGTCAACTTTGTCGATACGATGTTTCGAGACGGTACTTTCTCGGTGCCGCCTCCCTTTACGCCCGGTGTGGAGGGGGCGGGTGTCATCGAGGCCGTTGGCGCGGATGTCACTCATTTGAAGGTCGGGGATCGAGTCGGCTATTGGTTTGCGTTGGGAGCTTACGCCGACAAACGCCTCGTCGAGGCTGAGGCGCTGGTGAAACTGCCGGCGGGAGTGTCGAGCGAACAATCGGCGGCTATCTTCACCAAAGGCCTGACCGCATGGGCATTGGTCAAGCAGGTCCATGTGGTGAAACCGGGTGAGACCGTGTTGATTCACGCAGCGGCAGGGGGCGTAGGGTCACTCGTTGCCTTGTGGGCGCAAGCACTCGGTGCGAAGGTCATCGCAACGGTCGGCAGCCCCCACAAGATGGCGGCTGTCCGCGAGCGCGGTATCGAGCATGTACTCGATGTGAACGATGCGGACTTGGCCGACAAGGTGAGGGCGTTGAGTGGCGGTCACGGCGTCGATGTGGTCTATGAGCTTGTCGGTGCGACAACCTTCGACAAATCGGTGGCATCGATTCGGGACGGTGGCGACCTTGTGCACCTGGGCAACGCATCGGGATCGGCGAAGGTTGATAAAGCGCAGCTGGCCGAGCGTGCTATTCGTTATGTCCAGCCCGTGACCGGCCAGGTGGTGAACAGTCGCGCGATTCTGGATGAGGCGAGCCGGGCTCTCTTCGCCGCTCTGCAGGACGGCATCTTCGGCCAGCTCCCCATCACAGGGTATCCGCTGCGCGAGGCGAGACGCGCCCATGAGGACATCGCGGCACGTCGGGTGACGGGGTCGATCATCCTGACACCTTGAACATTTTGTTCCCGGCACGTCCCTGGGCACGCAACAGGGACAAGCCACATCCTCTCCTGATGCCATCGTTCCAGCGTTGGCACAGGAGGGGGTGTATTGCCTAGATCCGAAGAAAATGGTCCGCAATGGTTCCGGAGCAAATCGGTTCAACCGACCCGGTCAGGACCACGCCGCCGACGCCGTCCCATTTCACCCGCACCGTTCCACCGTCACATTCCACCTCGACGGTATCGTCCAGCAGGCCACGGCGAATCCCACCCACGACCGCCCCGCAGCAACAGGAACCCGAGCCCAGGGCGATACCACCGCCACGCTCCCAGATACGCAAGCGGATATGACCACGGTCGATGACCTGGACGAAGTGCACGTTGGTCTTCTCGGGAAACAGCGCATCGGTTTCGACCGTGGGGCCAAAAGCCGCCACGTCGACCGCCGCCAGATCTTCGACAAAAAAAGTGCAGTGGGGATTGCCCATGCTGCAGGCCGTAGGGCTCCCGGGCAACGGCAAGCGATGGGTGTCCACCTCTTCGGCAAGCGGGATCTCCCGCCAATCGAGGGAAGGCTTGCCCATGTCCACCGACACCCGCTGGCCCGGCTCGCGCGTGCAGGTCAGCAAGCCGCGGTTGGTCCTGAGCAGCACTGAAGTGCTATTGGCCTCACGCATCAACATGTCCGCAACGCCACGGGTCGCGCTGCCGCAGGTGTCGAGCCTGGAACCATCCGGGTTCCAGAACTGCAAGCGTGCCGCCGCATCTTCGCAGTCCAGTACCACGACCAGTTGATTGAAACCGATGCCTCGATTTCGATCACCCAGGCGACGGGCCACCTGACGGGTGATCGGATCGACTTTGCCGCGCAGGTCGACAATAACGAAGTCGTCTCCGTGGGCATGCATCTTTACGAAGTTCAACGTCATACGGATTCTGTTTTCCCGCCTTATTTTATCTTGGGCATATCCAGTATGGATCTGATAAAGGCGTCATCGGCGTTGGCCAGGAGTTCAGATACGTACCACTGACCTTGCACCTGCCTGAAGCCTATATGCAGCCCGATCAATTGCCCGTCATCGCGTTCGATCAGATAGGCTCTGTTTTCAAACACTTCACCTTTGGTCTCTTTGGGGTTCAAGTGTATTTTGTATATTTCATGTTGCCCGAGCCAGGTGGAAAGCGCGGTTTGGCTTTTGGAGATGAGATCTTTCTCCTTGGTTTGCCACTTGTCAAAGTGCCCGGAAAAAGCCTTGCTCCAGCAGTCCGACGCCAACTTGTTTTCAATGCACTGGCTGTATTGGTTCTCGAGCTCGTCTTTGTAGGCAATGGCGTCGTTGGCATAGGCGGAATTTGCAGTCGCCAGGAGGGACAGGCAAAAAACAGCTTTCTTGAACATTCTGATCTCATCTTGAATTTAGGGATTTGCCTTTCGGTTCAACCCTGTCTTGCCTGGCCATCGGTATTCGCTTTCGCTCTTGCAGCCACCGATGGATCACGCGTCGTGGTCCTACAGTACCTCACCAGGTTCAGGAGTGGATAGGGCTTGCGAAGCCCGCGATGACAGCGCACCCGGCGCGGTCCCGCGAGCTCGGAGGGAAGGGCGTGATCAGGCCGCGTTGGCTTCTTTCTTCAGGCTGTTCATGTCAATCACGAAGCGGTATTTGACGTCGCCCTTGAGCATGCGGCCATAGGCTTCGTTGATGTCCTGGATATCGATCATCTCGATATCCGAGACCAGCCCGTGCCTGGCGCAGAAATCCAGCATGTCCTGGGTTTCCTGGATGCCGCCGATCAGGGAGCCGGCCAGGCTGCGACGCTTGAAGATCAGGTTGAATACCGAAGGCGAAGGGTGTGGGCTGTCAGGGGCGCCGACCAGGGTCATGGTGCCGTCGCGCCTGAGCAGGGCGAGGAAGGCGTCCAGGTCGTGGGGCGCGGCCACGGTGTTGAGGATGAAGTCCAGGGTGTTGGCGAACTTGGCCATTTCATCCGGGTTTTTCGACACCACGACTTCATCGGCACCGAGGCGCAGGCCGTCTTCGCGCTTGTTCGGCGAGGTGGTGAACAGCACCACATGTGCGCCCATGGCATGGGCGATTTTCACCGCCATGTGCCCCAGGCCACCGAGACCGACCACCCCGACCTTTTTGCCCGGGCCGACTTTCCAGTGGTGCAGTGGCGAATAGGTGGTGATGCCGGCACACAGCAGCGGCGCGACGGCCGCCAGGTTGGCTTCACCGTGGGAGATGCGCAGAACGAACTTTTCCTTGACGACGATATTGTCCGAATAACCACCAAAGGTGTTTTCACCGCCGAACACCGGGCCGTTGTAGGTGCCGGTGAAGCCGCTCTCGCAATATTGCTCTTCACCTTCGAGGCAGGATGCACAGTGCTGGCAACTGTCGACCATGCAGCCGACACCGGCCAGGTCACCGACCTTGAATTTGCTGACATTGGCACCGACCGCAGTGACCCGGCCGACAATTTCATGCCCCGGTACCGACGGGTACAAGGTGTTGTGCCATTCATTGCGCGCGGTGTGCAGGTCGGAGTGGCAGACGCCGCAGTAGAGGATCTCGATCTGCACATCGTCGGCGCCGGGAGTGCGACGTTCGAAGGTGAAAGGCTTGAGTGAATCCTTGGGATTTTGGGCCGCGTAGCTATACGTCTTGGTCATGGCGTCGTCACCTTGGGTTTCATGGGGCAGGAAATAACTTGACCAGCATAGCCACTGAATCGTTCACGCGGATGACGATCCTGATACAGGGGGACAAACCGGTCTGTCCGTGTCCGCAAGCCCCCCAATTGACTCAGCCCTGCCACATGGACAGTTCGACGTCTTCGGCGAACGGCGTGGACAGGTAGCCCTCGGCGGGATTGCGCACCCGTGCCAGGTACTCGGGGCTATGGTCGGCATTGTCGGCGATGATCAGCGCGCCCGGCCGCAGGCGGCTCTGCAGCAGGCCGAGGATCTCGGGGTAGAGCGCCTTGGCCCCGTCGAGCAGGACCAGGTCGATGGTTTCCGGGAGGTCGACACCGAGGGTCTGCAGGGCATCGCCTTCGCGAATTTCCACCAGGTCGATCAGTCCGCCGGCCACCAGGTTTTCCCGCGCTCGTAGAACCTTGGACGGCTCGAATTCGCTGGTAATCAAGCGGCCACCGCCATTGTCCCGCAGGGCGGCGGCCAGATGCAGGGTCGAGAGACCGAACGAGGTGCCGAACTCGATAATCGTCCGTGCCGTGCAACTGCGTGCCAGCATATACAGGAGTGTCCCGGTTTCCCGCGAGACCGCCAGGGGAAAGTCCTTCAGGCGGGTATAGAACTCGAGGTAGTCGGTCTTGCTGCGCATCAGGCGCACGCGCTCTTCTTCCGAGATATTGCCAGCAGCGGCGACGAGGGTCGGCCAGGTTTCATCGGCCTCGGCGAACAGGCGGTCCAGCAGGGGCGCGAGGGGGGCTTGGGTCAGGGTTGTCATGGGCTTTTCCCGGTGAGTTCAATGAGGGTTTATAATGCGAACAAACCTTCATATTTTCTATTCGCATTGCGAGCCCGCCCCATGACCGATCGCCCAAGTGCGCGTATTGCCTCACGTAAACACCCCAAGCAGGCTCGCTCCAGTGACCTGGTCGATTCGATTCTGCAAGCGGCTATTCAGGTTTTGGCGAAGGAGGGCATGCGCCGCTTCACCACCACGCGGGTGGCTGAGCGTGCGGGGGTCAGTGTCGGTTCGGTGTACCAGTATTTCCCGAACAAGGCCGCGATCCTCTTTCGTCTGCAAAGCGATGAGTGGCGCGAGACCAGCGAGATGCTGCGCGGCATTCTTGAAGACACGCGTAATCCGCCGCTGGAACGGCTGCGTCTGCTGGTTCACGTCTTTATCCGCTCCGAATGCGATGAGGCGGAGGTTCGCGTGGCCCTCGATGACGCCGCGCCGTTTTATCGCGATGCGCCCGAGGCGCAGGAGGTGAGGGCCTCGGGAAAGCAGAGTGTCGAGGTCTTCATGCGCGAGGTGCTGCCCGAGGCTACGGAGGCGACCCGTGCCGTGGCCGGCGACCTGATCAAGGTGACGCTCAGTTCGGTGGGCAAGCAGTTCTCGGAAAGCCCACGAACGCCTGAGCAGATCGAAACTTACGCTGATGCCATGGCGGATATGTTTTGCGCCTACCTGCGAAACCTTGGGCATTGTTGAGATATCGCAGGTGAGGTCAGCGTAAATATTACCCGGGTGATATTGCGAAAACAGCAACGGCGGGCCGCCCAGGAAGCCGGTTATCAGTCCTCGCGGGTTCAGGCTGCCTGATCCAGCACCTGCTCATCGAGTTCGGTATCGCCGTCATCCTCGACCGAGCCCCTGTCGAGAAACAGAAACACCACGGCGGCCGTCAGCACGGTGATCGCCGTCAGTACCCACAGCAAGGTGCTGAACGCGGCACTGTAGCCTTGGGCCAGTGCGACGCGTCCTGCTCCGGGCAACAAATGCATGGCACCGTCCAGGTCGCCGGTGGCCAGATGCTGTGCGGCGCCGACGATGTCTGGGGTCGCTGCACCACCGAGGTGGCCGGCAGTGAGTGCCGACAGCAGCGCCATGACGACGGCAATGGCCACGCCTTCACCGGCCACCCGGGTGGTACTGAAAATACCGGTGGCCATGCCGGCGCGTTCCTTGGGCACCACGCTGACCGCCATGCCATCCATCAAGCCCCAGGGCAGGCTGATGCCGACACCGATCACCAGCATGGGCCAGGCCAGCGCGGTGGCGCTGCTGCCCACCGGGACATGGCCCAGCCAGAACAGCCCGGCGGCACAGACCAGCAAGCCACTGCCGCACAAGGTCGAGGGCGAGAACCAGCGGGTCAGGTAGCCGGCGACAATCGGCAATACCAACAGTGGCGCCGACAACGCGACCAGCAACCAGCCGGCCGCGACCTCGCTCATGCCTTCGATGCCGACGAAACGGATCGGCAGCAGGATCAGCAGCACCACGAAGGAATAGGCCGGTGCGGCCGCCAGCAGCTGTACGCCGACAAAGCGCGGAAAGCGGAACAGTGTCAGGTCGAGCATCGGCTGGGCGACTCGCTGTTCGATGATGACGAAGGTAACGAAGGACAGCAGCGCGACGGCAAACAGCCCGAGCACCAGCGGATCGGCCCAACCGCTTTCCGGCGCTTTGAGGATGGCAAAGGTGAAGATTCCCAGCGCCCAGGTGAAGGTGATCGCGCCAGGCCAATCGATGCCGGCCGCCTCGGGGTTGCGTGACTCGTTCATGTAGCGCGTGGCCAGGATCAGCGAGATCGCCGCCAGCACGGTGATCAGCAGGAAGATCACCTGCCAGCCGAACGCCTCGATCATCACGCCGGCGGCCACTGGGCCGAAGGCCAGGCCGATACCGAAGCTGGTCCCGACGAAACTGAACGCACGGATGCGCCCCGGTCCGTCGAAGACTTGTGCCAGGGCCGACATGCCGCCGGAGAAGGCGGCCGCGGCGGCCAGTCCCTGGGCTGCGCGCAGGACGTCGAATAGCGCCAGGCTGGGAGCGAAGGGCAAGGCCGCGGCGAGCAGGGCAAAAGCGCTGACACCGCCGATGAAGACTTTCTTGCGGCCATAGTTGTCCGCCAGCGCGCCGGCCAGCATCAGGCAACTGCCGAAGGTCAGCATAAAGGCGTTGGTGACCCAGTTCAGTTCCATCGGCGAGCCGCCGAAGGTGCGGCCGATGGCGGGCAGGGCAACGGCTGCCGCGGTGAAGTTGAACGGCATGGTAATGGCCGTGATGCACACGGCCAGCAGAATCAGCCGCTGTTGCAGCAAGAGCGGAATAGACATGTTGAGCGATCCTTGTGGTGGGCGACTGTAGGCGCCCCGGGTGAGCGTGAAGATGGCCGCGATTCGGTGGTTTGCCCGGGCCGTCAGAACATGCAAGGATTTTAAAGGGCGAGTAATCCGGCAAAAAGCGGTAAGGATTCCGCCCATATCGGAATAAAAGGATCGAATAGGAGGGGCCGGTGGATCGACTGAGTGGCTTGATGGCCTTTATCCGCACGGCCGAGCTGGGCAGTTTCGTTGCGGCCGGCCGGGCGTTGGGGCTGTCGGCTTCGGCCGTCGGCAAGGGCGTGACCCGGCTTGAGCAACAGTTGGGCGTGCGGTTGTTTCAACGCTCGACCCGCAGCCTCAGCCTGACCGACGAGGGGCGGGTATTCCAGGAGCGTTGCCGGCGCATCCTCGATGACCTCGACGACGCCCAGGCGACCTTGTCGCAGTCCACGGAAATCCCCCGTGGACGCTTGCGGATCAGCATGCCGGCGGCCAGCTATCATCTGTTCCAGTCGGCACTGACGGCGTTTATGGCGTTGTATCCGGATATCGAACTGGACCTCGACTTCAGCGACAAGCTGGTGGACGTGATCGAGGAAGGGATGGATATCGTCATTCGCAGCGGCGACCTGCCGGACTCGCGGCTGATGAGCCGAGCGTTACCGGGTGTGCAACCGGTGTTGTGCGCCGCACCGGCTTATCTGGAGCGTCACGGCACGCCGCAGACCCCGGCTGAACTGGACGATCATCTGGCGGTGCGTTTTCGCTATTTCAAGAATGGCAAGCTGCTGGACTTTCCGTTGCTGCGTGAGGAGGGCGCACGGGAACCACGGACCCGCACGGTGATGATCAGCAACAATATGGAAATGGTGCTTGCGGCGCTGGTCAAGGGCTTTGGCCTGGGCGTCATCCCGGATTTCCTCGCCCGCGAGGCCCTGGCCGACGGTTCGTTGCGCTGCCTGCTGCACGGCTATCTGATCCCGCCAGACAATATGAGCATCGTCTGGCCTTCGAGCCGTCAGCTGTCGCGCAAGATTCGCGTGTTCGTGGATTTCATGTGCGAGCGGCTGGAGCAGGAGGCGCTGCAGTTGCGCGCGACCCTTGCGCAGGAGTGTCTTTATTCGCGCAGGAGCGAGAACCCGCTGGCCCGCGATGGGGGTTGAACGCTGATCCCAGGCGTCAATCGCTGCCCAGCAACGAGCGGGCGAAGTCATCCGAGGCGATAAAATCCAGGGTCTTGCGCAGTTGCAGGGATTCCTCTGCGCCGAACGCCTGCTCGAAACGGCAAGACATCCGCTGGGAGATCTGCCGGGCTTCTTCGTATTTGCGCTGGCCTTCCTCGGTCAGCAGCACGCGCCGGCTGCGCCGGTCGAGCTCGTCCACCTGTAACACCACCAAGCCGTCGCGCACCAGCGGCTTCAGGGTATGGCCGAGTGCCGAAAGGTCCATCACCAGGGACTGGGCCAGGTCGCGCATTTTCGGCCGGTCGGCGCGGGCGATATGCGACAGCAGGGAGTACTGGGTAGCTTTCAGGCCACAGGCTGCGAACGCTTCGTCATAGATTTGTCCCAGGCGCCGGGATGCACGGCGCACAGCACCGTTCGCGCAACTGCTGGTCTGGGGACTGTCAAGACTGGGTGGCGCACATTTCAAGGGCTGATCACTCTCTGATGCAAAGGTCGGGCCAGCAATTATGCCTGTGACCGCCTCGAGAACAAGGTTTTTTCAGGTCATGGACGGAAACGGCCTATCTGACAAGAAATATACTTGCGTATGCCTCTAAGATCTATATCGTGGCATATACCTCTTTATGACCTGGATGTCAGGGCAGTTTGCCCGGGTGGAAAAGGCGGCGGGGCAGGAGCAGGGCGCTGCAGCCAGCGCCTCCGTCGCCTGCATCACGTACCTTCTTCCGTGTTCAATCCCCTGTCTGGATCACACCTATGCTGAGCCTTGTGCGCATTGCATTACGGCGCCCCTACACCTTCCTGGTGTTGGCTATCTTCATCATGATCGTCGGGCCGCTGGCTGCCTGGCGTACGCCGACCGATATCTTTCCCGAAATCCGCATTCCCGTGATTGCCGTGATCTGGCAGTACACCGGGTTGCCACCGGATCAGATGGCCGGCCGTATCACTTCGCCCTTCGAGCGGGTCCTGACCACCACGGTCAACGACATCCGTCATATCGAGGCGCAGTCGCTGAACGGTTTCGGCATCGTCAAGGTGTACTTCCAGCCCGGAGTCAATATCAGTACCGCGAATGCGCAACTGACCTCGGTGTCCCAGGCGATCCTGCGCAACCTGCCACCCGGCACCGTACCGCCCTTGATTCTCAATTACAGCGCCTCGACGGTCCCTATTGTGCAACTGGCGTTATCGGGTAACGGGCTCAGCGAACAGAAACTCGGCGACCTGGGGCTCAATACCGTGCGCCTGCTGCTCACCTCGGTGGCCGGCGCGGCCGTGCCTTATCCGTTCGGTGGCAAGACCCGCCAGGTGCAGATCGACCTCGATTCGGCGCGGATGCAGGCCCGCGGGCTGTCGGCACAGGACGTCGCTACCGCCCTGGCCACGCAGAACGTGATCACCCCGGTGGGCACGCAAAAGATCGGCAGCTACGAATACATGCTGCAACTGAACAACGCGCCTTCGGACTTCCGCGACCTGGAAAACCTGCCGATCAAGACCGCCGACGGCACCACGGTCTTGATTCGTGACGTGGCGACGGTGCGTGACGGCAACCCGCCGCAGACTAATATCGTCCATGTCAACGGCAACCGCTCGGTGTTGATCCCGGTACTCAAGACCGGTTCGGCCTCGACCCTGGGGGTGATCGCCGGGATCAAGGACAAACTGGCCGAATCCAAGGCGGCCTTGCCGCCGAACCTGAACATCGACCTGATCGGCGACCAGTCGCTGTTCGTCCGTGCGGCGATCAGCGGGGTGGCCCGCGAAGGGATCATTGCCGCGGCGCTGACCAGCCTGATGATCCTGCTGTTCCTCGGCAGCTGGCGTTCGACGGTGATTATCGCGGTGTCGATTCCGTTGGCGATCCTGTCTTCGATTGCCACGCTGTCGATGCTCGGCGAGACCCTGAACATCATGACCCTGGGCGGGCTCGCGCTGGCGGTGGGGATCCTGGTGGACGATGCCACGGTGACCATCGAGAACATCAACTGGCACCTGGAGCACGGCAAGCCGGTGGAGACGGCGATACTCGACGGCGCCGCGCAGATCGTCACGCCGGCGTTCGTCTCGCTGCTGTGTATCTGTATCGTGTTCGTGCCGATGTTCTTCCTCGACGGGGTTGCACGTTTCCTGTTCGTGCCGATGGCCGAAGCGGTGATCTTCGCCATGATCGCCTCGTTCATCCTCTCGCGGACCCTGGTGCCGACCCTCGCCAACTACCTGCTCAAGCCCCATGTACATGGGGATGACGGGAAGCCCCACGTGGTGCCGTCGAACAATCCGCTGGTGAAGTTCCAGCGCGGCTTCGAGGCGGCTTTCGAAGGCTTTCGCGGGCATTACCACGGGGCCCTGGAAAGCGCCTTGCAGCATCGGCGTACGGTGGTGGTGGCGATGCTGGCCTTTGTCGTTGCCTCGTTCGCCCTGGTGCCGTTCCTGGGGCGCAACTTTTTCCCCGAGGTCGATTCCGGGCAGATCCTGCTGCACGTGCGCGCCCCGGTCGGCACGCGGGTGGAGAGTACCGCGCAGTTGATTGCCGAGATCGAGAAGTCGGTCCGCACGATGATCGAGCCCGAGCAACTGGCCGCGCTGGTGGACAATATCGGCTTGCCCATCAGCGGTATCAACACCGCCTACAACAACACCGGGACCGTAGGCTCCCAGGACAGCGATATCCAGATCAGCCTGAAAGAAGGGCACCGGCCAACCGCCGAGTACATCAAGGAACTGCGCGAGACCCTGCCCCGTGAGTTCCCCAATGCGGTGTTCTCGTTCCCGGCCTCGGACATTGTCGGGCAGATCCTCAACTTCGGTTCTTCGGCGCCTATCGACTTGCAGATCAGCGGCAACAACCTGGCGGCCAACTTCACCTACGCCAGCAGCCTGTTGCGCGATATCCGCCGGGTCCCGGGCGTGGTGGATGCGCGTCTCCAGCAGTCGCAGCAACTGCCAACCTTCAAGATCGATGTCGACCGGACCCGGGCGCAACTGGTTGGCCTGACCGAGCGCGACATCACCAACAGCCTGGTGGTCAACCTCGCCGGTTCCAGCCAGGTGGCGCCGACGTTCTGGCTCAACACGGCCAACGGCGTGTCCTACCCGATCGTCCTGCAGACACCGCAATACAGCCTCGACAACCTGGCCGCCCTGCATGATCTGCCGCTGACCGGTAATGCCAGCGCGGCCGCGGACCAGACCCTCGGCGCCCTGGCGTCGATCGAGCGCAGCCACAGCAACTCGGTGGTGACCCAGTCGGATATCCAGTCGGTGGTGGAGATCCTGACCTCGATCCAGGGCCGTGACCTGGGCGGGGTGTCCGCGGATATCCAGAAGATCATCGCGGCCCATGCCGGCGACGTCCCCACCGGCTCGAAAGTGCAGTTGCAGGGCCAGGTGCAGACCATGAACTCGGCCTTCAGCGGCCTGCTGTTCGGCTTGCTCGGCGCGGTGGTGCTGATCTACCTGCTGATCGTGGTCAACTTCCAGTCCTGGAGCGACCCGTTCGTGATCATCACCGCCTTGCCGGCGGCGCTGGCCGGGATCGTCTGGATGCTCTTCGTGACTCACACGCCGTTGTCGGTGCCGGCCCTGACGGGGGCCATCATGTGTATGGGGGTGGCCACCGCCAACGCCATCCTGGTGGTGAGTTTCTGTCGTGAGCGCCTGGCCGAACATGGCGATCCGCTCAAGGCCGCCCTGGAAGCCGGTTTTACCCGCCTGCGTCCGGTGTTGATGACCGCCATCGCCATGATTATCGGCATGGCGCCGATGGCCCTGGGGCTGGGGGAGGGTGGTGAGCAGAATGCACCGCTGGGCCGCGCCGTGATCGGCGGCCTGGGCTTCGCCACCATCGCCACGCTGTTCCTGGTTCCACTGATTTTCAGTCTTGTCCACGGGCGCGATGCGCGCGCCGCGTTACCTGCCATTGCTGCTCAAGGGGTCTGACATGTCCACCGATACCATCGTACCCAATCCGACCCCTCGCGCACGCTCACGCCGTGGTTTGATCGCTCTTCTGTTGGGGCTGGCCTTGCTGGTCGCCGTCGTGGTGCTGGGCATCAGCGTGCGGGCCAACGAGTCGCGGGAGCTGAAAACCTGGACCAACGCCCAAGCGTTGCCCAGCGTCAATCTGATCACCCCGGGCGTCCAGGCCCAGGGGCCGGTCCTCAACCTGCCGGGGCGGATGGAGGCGTATTCGCGGGCCTCGATCTTTGCCCGGGTCAACGGTTACCTAAAGTCCTGGAAAGTCGATATCGGCGCCCACGTCAAGGCCGGGCAATTGCTCGCCGAGATCGACACCCCCGAGCTCGACCAGCAACTGCTGCAGGCCCGTGCCAACCTGGCCTCGGCCCAGGCCAACGCAACGCTGGCGCAAACCACGGCCAAGCGCTGGCAGGCGATGCTGGCGTCCGACTCGGTGTCGCGCCAGGATGTCGATGAGCGCACCGGCGACCTGGCGGCAAAACTGGCCAACGTCAAATCGGCCCAGGCCAGTGTCGAGCAGTTGGTCGCGACCAAGGGCTTCCAGCGCCTGACCGCACCCTTCGACGGCGTGGTCACCGCACGTTCCACCGACGTCGGTGCCCTGATCAGCGCCGGTGGCAGCGCCGGACGGGAGTTGTTCGCCGTCTCCGATGTCAGCCGCCTGCGGGTCTATGTGCAAGTACCGCAGACCTTCTCGCCACAGATCCGCATCGGCACCACGGCCCGGCTCACGGTGCCCGAGTATCGCAAGGAATCGTTCAACGCCCGGGTGATCGCCACCGCCGACGCGGTGACGGCGGCTTCTGGCAGCACCCTGGTGCAATTGTTGGTGGACAACCCGGGCGGTCGCCTGTTGCCGGGTGGTTATACCAGCGTTCAGTTCGACCTGCCGGTACAGGCCGACGTACTGCGCCTGCCCGCCAGCGCCCTGGTGTTCGACGAACACGGCATGCGGGTCGCGACCCTCGACAAGAACGATCACGTGCTGTTCAAGCCTGTCAGCATTTCCCGCGACTTTGGCGACACCGTTGAAATCGGCAGCGGCCTTGACGCCAGCGACCGGGTGATCGACACGCCGCCCGATGGCCTCGGTGACAACGACGCGGTACGGGTGGAGGCCAAACCCCATGGCTAAGCGCAGCCTACTGTGGCCCTCGAGCCTGTACCTGATCGCCAGCCTTGGCCTGGGCGCCTGCTCGCTGGCGCCGGAGCTGAAAATACCCAAGACCCCCGAGCCCGCGCAGTTCCACGCCCAGGGGCCGTGGACAGTGGCGACGCCCGACGATCAGGCCAGCCGGGAAGGCTGGTGGCGGATCTACAAAGACCCGCAACTGGATGCGATGCAGCAACAGTTGCTGAGCAATAACCCGGACCTGAGCGCCGCACTGGCCCATTATCTCCAGGCCCAGGGCTTTGTCGCCCAGGCCCAGTCCGGATTGTTTCCCAAGATCGAGGCGATTGGCAGCGGCCAGCGCATACGCCAGTCGGACACGCGGCCGTTACGCTCGGCCACCTCGCCGAATGTCTACAACTCGGCGACACTGGGCGTCGAGGTGGACTACGAAGTCGACCTCTGGGGCCGGGTGCGTGACACGGTTGCGGCCGGTGTCAGCGAAGCCCAGGCGTCACAGGCCGACCTGGCTTCGGTACGCCTGAGCCTGCAGGCCCAGTTGACGGACAATTACATCCACCTGCGCGGCCTCGACTGGCAGAACCAGTTGCTGAGCGAAACCCGCGATGCCTATACCAAGGCGCTGAGCCTGACAGAAGGACTGCACGGTGGTGGGATCGTCTCCGGCCTGGACGTGGCGCGGGCCCGTACCCAGCTGTCCTCGGTCAAGTCGCAGTTGAGCCAGAACCGGGTCCAGCGGGCGCTGATCGAGCACGCGATTGCCGCGATGCTGGGTGAGTCCGCGTCGACCTATAGCATTGCCTTGAACACCGCGCCGATTGCCTTGCCCAATGTGCCCACGGGCCTGCCTTCGACACTGTTGCAGCGGCGTTCGGACATCGCCGCCGCCGAACGCCGGATCGCCGCGGCCAACGCCCGTATCGGCGTGGCCAAGGCCGCCTGGTTCCCGGCGATCACCCTGAGTGCCCAAGGGGGTTATCAGAGTGACGAGTTCGCCAACCTGCTGACGGCCCCGAATCTGTTCTGGGCGATTGGTCCTTCGCTGGTGGGGACCCTGTTCGACGGTGGAGCGCGTCAGGCCCAGGTGGACATCGCCAAGGCGGCCACCGATGAGGCGGCGGCCAAGTACCGCAGCGTGGTGCTCGGTGCCTTTGAGCAGGTCGAAAACAATCTTTCGACCATCGCCGGGCTCGACAGCGCACTGGTCGACCAGCGTGATGCCGCCGCTGCCGCGCAGTATTCCGAGGATCTGTCCCTGGCCCGCTACCGCCAGGGCGCCGTCGCGTATCTGGATGTGGTGACGGCGCAGGTGGCCTCGCTGGAAGCGCGGCGTTCGGTGCTGGAATTGCAGACCCAGCAGTTGAGCGCCAATGTCGGCCTGATCAAGGCGCTGGGCGGCGGTTGGAACATAACGCAGTTGAACGGCAAGCCCGAGGTTGCAGTCAATCAGGCTGCAGCCGGTAGCGCCGCGGCGCCCCATTGAACCCAAGGAGTATATTGAGCATGACGAACTCATCGGAGTACCTGCCACCCAAGGTCTGGACCTGGCACACCGAGAACGGCGGCAAATTCGCCAATATCAACCGGCCGATTGCCGGTGCGACCCACGACCAGGACCTGCCGGTCGGACGTCACCCACTGCAACTGTATTCCCTGGCCACGCCCAATGGCCAGAAGGTCACCATCCTCCTGGAGGAACTGCTGGCCTTGGGTCACACCGGGGCGGAATACGATGCCTGGCTGATCCATATTGGTGAAGGCCAGCAGTTCGGCAGTGGTTTTGTCGGCGTGAACCCGAACTCGAAAATTCCGGCGCTGATGGATTACAGCGGTGCGAAACCGATCCGGATCTTCGAGTCGGGGGCCATCTTGCAGTACCTCGCCGAGAAGTTCGGTGCGTTCCTGCCCACCGAACCGGCGGCCCGCGCCGAATGCCTGTCCTGGCTGTTCTGGCAGATGGGCAGCGCGCCGTACCTGGGCGGCGGTTTTGGGCATTTCTATGCTTATGCGCCGACCAAGATCGAATACGCGATCGACCGCTTCGCGATGGAAACCAAGCGCCAGCTCGACGTGCTCGACAAGCAACTGGCGGTCAGCGAATACATCGCGGGCAGCGAGTACAGCATCGCCGACATGGCGATCTGGCCTTGGTACGGCGGTCTGGTGAAAGGTCGACTCTACGAGGCGGCGGAATTTCTTTCGGTACAGGATTACCGGCATGTCCAGCGTTGGGCCGATGCCATCGACGCACGGCCCGCCGTGCAGCGTGGGCGCATGGTCAACCGGGTCTCCGGGGAGCTCTCCGGCCAGTTGCGCGAGCGCCACGACGCCAGCGATTTCGATACCCGCACCCAGGACAAGCTGGCTGTTGCGAGCGAGTAACCCTGTCGACAGCGAGATCTACGCAAGATGATGAGACGGTGTGCGGTGGCTGCCCGGGCGAGGACGTGACAACCTGGAGAGTGCTTATTATAATTTGATTATCATAGGCCGCTTCAGAGTGTCGAAACCTCCATGGAAAGCAAGACCGCACGCTTGACCGTACTCATTGACCCGGTCAAGAAAAAGGCCCTTGAGGAGCTTTGCGCTGCTCAGGACCTGACGCCGTCCCAGGTGGTTCGCCAGCTGATTCGCGACTACCTGGAAACCCACGGTGTTTCCTATTCAACCCAAAGCAAGGCCGCCGGCAAGGCGCAATGACACGACCGTTCGACGCCGGGCAGAGCGCTTTTATTGCCCGGGTTCGCGGGCCGCGTTCAGTGCCGCATTGAAGTCGGCATGATAGTGTCCAGGCCCCAGCGCCTGGAGTATCCCTGCCTTGCGCAGCTTGCCGAGGACTTTCTCGTTGGCCTCGCACAACTTCACGACAATGCCGCGACTGTGTAGCTGTTCGATGACTTCGAGCAGGGTCTGCAAACCCGTGATGTCCATGAAGGGCACGTGATTCAGGCGAATGATCAGGGTTCCCGGATCCGTGTGGGTCTGTGCCAGCACCCGTTCGAAGGTTTCCGCCGCCCCGAAGAACAGTGGTCCCTCGATGCCATACACCAGGACATTCGGCGGTAATTCGACCTGGCCGTTCAGGCGCAACTCGACCTCCAGGTCCTTGCCGACCATTTTCTGCACTGCCACCGAAGACGCCATCCTCCGCATGAATTGCAGCATGGCGAGAATGACGCCGATATTCACGGCAATGGTCAGGTCGCTGAAGACCGTCAGCAGGAAGGTGATCAGCAATATCGCGATATCGGCCCGTGGCGCCCGCTGGAGCATGCGCTTGAAGTGCTTCAGCTCGCTCATGTTGTAGGCCACGACAAACAGGATGGCCGCGAGGGCGCACAGCGGGATATTCGAAGCCAATGGCGCCAGGAACGAAATCAGCAACACCAGGGTCAGCGCATGGGTCAGGCCGGCGAGGGGACTGTTGCCGCCGTTGCGGATATTGGTCGCTGTCCTGGCGATGGCTCCGGTCGCGGCAAAGCCGCCGAACAAGGGGCTGAAGAGGTTGGCGATGCCTTGGCCGATCAACTCCTGGTTGGAGTCATGCCGGGTGCCGGCCATGCCATCGGCCACCACTGCCGAGAGTAACGACTCGATGGCGCCCAGCATGGCGATGGCGAACGCCGGGCCGATCAATTCGATGATGCGCGGCAGGGTCACTTCCGGCAGGCTCAAGGTCGGCAACCCCTGGGGGATCCCGCCGAAGGCACTGCCGATCGTTGCCACCCCGGGGAACTGGAAAAACGACTGTATGACGGTGGCGACGACCATCGCGACCAGGGGCCCGGGCACGCGTTTCATGCCGGGGAGCCTGGGCGTGAGCAATACCAGCAGCAGGCTCAGCAGTGCCAGCAGGGTTGTCGCCAGGTGAAGGTGCGGGAGCGCTTGCAGCAGTTGCCAGAGTTGTTCATGAAAATGGCCGGCGGCGATTTTCGGCAGTCCGAAGAAGTCTTTCCATTGCCCGATCCAGATGATCACGCCGATGCCGGCGGTGAACCCGACGATCACCGGGTCGGGGATGAACTTGATCACGGCTCCGAGTCGGGTGACGCCGAGCAGCAGCAGGATCGCCCCGGCCATGAACGTCGCTATCTGCAGGCCGTCAATGCCGTAGCGGGCGCTGATGCTGGCCAGGATCACGATAAAGGCGCCCGTGGGGCCGGCGATCTGCACCCGGCTGCCGCCGAACAAGGACACCAGCAGGCCACCGACAATGGCGGTGTAGATGCCTTGTTCGGGCTTGACCCCCGAGGCGATGGCAAAGGCCATGGACAAGGGCAGCGCGACGATCCCCACGATAACGCCCGCGACCAGGTTGCGAGACCAGTGTTTGCGCCCAAACAGCCCGGATTTCCACGCTTCCCGTATCGCGATCATGCTGCTTGCTCCATGGAGTCATGTGAATGACATTACCATGTGATGATCATTAAAGTGCAATAAGTCGCCTCAACTGGACCGGTGGTGGGGCGGTGTCGTGGACCCTCCTGTCGGACCGCGGGAGCGGCTGGAAAGCAGCCGCAACCAGGGCGGCAGGTGGAAGGCACCCATGATCAGGTACATCGTCACCATGCCGTCGAGGGCAAAGGCTCCCGGCATCGACGAGCAGATCATCCCGGTGCCCGGGCTGAGGGCTGTGAGCAACGCCATGCCAGCGAAGGTTGGCGCGGCGGCCAGGCACAGCCAGTCGGCAATGCCCAGCGCACTGCCACTTGGCGTTCCTGTCGAGCGGGTTTCCCGGGTTCGATTGAACAAGAGCATGCGGCTTACTCCAGATCGTATTCGTCGTGGCGACGCCACCAGATACCCTGCTCGTTGCGGCCCTTGGGCGCGCGGTCGAGCCACTGGTACATGCCCCAGATACCGTCCAGTCCACGGGCATAGCTGGAGTAGGTGTGGTAGATCTCGCCCTCTTCAAGCACGAAGGCGCTGAGACCGGGCCGTTCGCGAATAAAGGTGGCGATGTCGGTGCCCGTGGTGGCGGCGGTCCGGGCAATCGGACTTTCACTGCCTTGCAGCTGCCATTCCTTGACGGTCTGGCCTCTCTGTGGACCCGCCAAAGGCGCCTCGCGCAGATAGTTGTAGACGATGCCGCCTTCGCGCTGCTGCTCCTCGCTGAACCAGACGTTGAAGTCGCTGTTGAAATCGCTGTTGAACGAGCTGGCCCAGTCGAAGCTCCAGCCCATGCGCTGCTTGAACGCCTGCAGCTTGGCCAGCGGTGCCCGCGAGATGGCGGTAAAAGCGACGTCATGGTGCTCGAGGTGGACAACGACACCATTAAAACCATCGGCGATCGACGAGCAGGACGGGCAACCGGCGCTGTAGTCAGGCCCGAACATGAAGTGATAGACGAGCAATTGCGAACGGCCCTTGAACAGGTCCAGCAGTGAGACGCTGCCCGCCGGGGTGTCGAAGCGGTAGGCCTTGTCGACCCGTACCCAGGGCAGTGCCTGGCGTCGCCGGGCCAGGGCGTCGCCGCGCCGGGTCAGTTCTTTTTCATCGGCCAGCAGGTCGAGTCGCGCCGCCAGCCATTCTTCGCGTGTGCCAATCTTCTGTGTGGTCATCAGGGTTCTCCATTTGCCAGTGCTCGTCGTACCATCGGTCGTGCGAGCGGTTACGGGGTAGTCGTTAACAGACTAGGACGGGCCTGGCAGATGGCGGGAGTGACAAGTGTGACGGGATGCCCATGGACGCGATGATCACGGCGGCGGCGCGACTGCTTGCCAGCGGGGATGTCCTCGGTGCCTTGAAGCGGGTGGCCCTGCGCGACGATGGGCCCGGGCTTGCGCTGCGCGGCATTGCCATGGCGCAATTGGGCGATCTGGTGCGTGCGAGGGCGCTGCTCAAGCTGGCAGCCCGTGCTTTCGGGCCGCAAGAGGCGGTGGCGAGGGCGCGCTGTATCGTTGCCGAAGCCGAGATCGCGCTGGTCTCCCGTGACCTGGCCTGGCCGGTCAAGGCACTCGCCGACGCGCGGGTGGCTCTCGAAGGGCATGGCGATCGCCTGAATGCCGCGCATGCACGTCATCTTGAAGCCCGGCGCCTGTTGTTGACCGGTCATCTTGACCAGGCCGAGCGTCTGCTGGACGAGCTGGAGCCGAGATTGCTGGCGCCGCCCTTGAGGGCTGCTTACGAGTTGGCCTGCGCCGGGATCGCCATCCGGCGCCTGCACACGGCGGCGGCGCGCGCCGCACTTCAGCGGGCGGAAAATGCCGCCCATGAGGCGGGTATTGGGGCATTGGCGGCTGAAGTCGAAAGCGCCTCGCAGGTCCTGAAGATGCCCGCGGCACGTCTGATCACGCGGGGTGAGGCGCGCTTGCTGTTGCTGGAGGAAGTCGAGCAACTGTTTGCCTCCACGGCGTTGGTGGTGGATGCCTGCCGCTACGCTGTGGGTGAAGGTCGCACGCAGGTCTCGCTGACGACACGACCGGTGTTGTTCGCGTTGCTCCGTGCCCTCGCGGAGAGCTGGCCAGGTGCGGTCTCGCGGCATGCGCTGATCGCCCGGGCATTTCGCGGCAAGGAGGCCGATGAATCGCACCGGGTCCGGCTGCGGGTCGAAATAGGCCGGCTGCGGGGTGAGATTCGAGCATTCGCGCAGGTGAGGGCGACGGACGAGGGGTTCGTGCTCATGCCGCGACAGGCCCATGAGGTGGTGATCCTGGCGCCACCTGTGGAGGAGCGGCACGGTTCGCTGCTCGCCCTTTTGGCCGATGGTGAAGCGTGGTCGAGTTCGGCCCTGGCGATTGCGTTGGGGAGTAGCCCGCGCACGGTGCAGCGGGCGCTCGAAGCCCTGGCGACGACAGGCAAGGTGCAGGCTTTCGGCCGTGGGCCGGCCTGCCGCTGGGCGCTCCCGTCCGTGCCGGGATTCCCGTCAACTTTGTTACTCCCGGGGCCGCTGAGCAACGACTAGACTGAGCTCATGAAAAACTCTCAAGCTGAAATTCTCCGTGAATATGGGCCTTTTCCTGGGGCCGACTCGGTTGCCGGTGTGACCTATGACGGCCAGCACGTCTGGTTTGCCTCGGGTGACAGGCTCAACGCCCTTGACCCGGAAACCGGGACGGTGGTGCGTTCGATCGATGTCGCCGCGCAGGCCGGAACCGCCTTTGATGGCCGGTATCTGTTCCAGATTGCCGAAGGTCGGATCCGCAAGATCGATCCGAAGAGCGGCGAGGTGCTTTCGAGCATACCGGCACCCGGCGATGGCGGTGACTCCGGGCTGGCATGGGCCGAAGGTTCACTCTGGGTCGGGCAGCATCGCGGGCGCAGGATCCATCAGGTCGATCCCGAAACCGGGGCGGTTCTGCGCATTATCGAATCGAAGCGCTTCGTCACAGGGGTGACTTGGGTCGATGGCGAGCTTTGGCATGGCACCTGGGAAGACGACAAGAGCGACGTTCGGCGGGTGAATCCGCAAACGGGCGCGCTGCTGGAACGCATCGATATGCCGACTGGCGTGGGTGTGTCGGGGCTTGAGTCCGATGGTCAGGATCGGTTTTTTTGTGGCGGCGGAAACAGCGGCAAGATCCGGGTGGTCCGCCGGCCCAGATAAGTAGCAGGACCTGCGGCGTTTATCCGGACGCCATCGCGTATAAGCTTTTCTATCTTTACTCCGTTATTTCCCTAGCTAATCGTGCGTCGGGCAGTGCTAAAAAGCACAATGAACACTGCCTGGAAAAAATCATGAGTTCCTCCTCATCCAGCCGTCCCGCCTCCGGATTCGGCGCCTTCTGCACGGCCAGTTTCCTGCTTTCGGTCGCCTACGGTTCGACCTTCCTGCTGGCCTTGCTGGTCAAGTCCTTCGGTGGCAACGAGCATGATGCCGGGCAGGTCATTGCCACGGCGATGTTCAGTACCCTGGTCGCGGTCATCGGCTCGGGGCATATGATGAATCGCTGGGGCGCGGCGCGCTGTGTCGCCTTCGCCGCCGTGTGCCTATCCTGCGCCTCGCTGGGATTTGCCCTGGTCCAGGGTTTGGGCATTGCGCTTCTGCTTTGCGGCCTGCTGCTGGGCCTGGGTTGGGGAATTTTCTACACCCTGGGGCCGATCATGGTGGCGGCGATGATCGAACCCGCGCGGCGCACCCACTGTTTTGCCTTGCTCTCGGGCAGCATGTTGACCGGTATCGGCAGCGGTCCCATCGCTGGCAAGCTCGCCGGCTACTTCGGTTTGCCGATCCAGACGGCGTTCTTCTGCGCCGCCACTACCGCAATACTCGGCGGCCTGTATTTCTGGCACCTGGGGGGACGCGACGAGGCGGGCACCGCTAACCGGCAGGTCATCAAGATCAGCGCGGCGTCGGCCGTTCAGGTGCTACGTTCCAGGTCCGTGTTCTCGATCCTGATGGTCGGGCTGGGCGGTGCGATCTTCGGTGGCCTGGGCAGTTTTCAAACCAGCTATGCCGCCAGCCTCGGACTCGACTATTCGCTGTTTTTCCTCTGCTTCATGGGGGCCGCCATCGCTTGTCGGCTGCTGATTGCCGGTTGGGTGGTCAAGCGCAATCCGTTTGCCGCCTCCAGCGTATTGACCGCGCTGATGCTGCTGGCGGTACTCGGTTTTGGCCAATGGGTGCACGACAGCCTGAGCTACGGCGCCATGGCGGCGTTGCTGGGCATCGGCTACGGCCTGAATTACTCGGTGATCAACGGGCTGGCGGCCAATGAAGCGCCGCCGGGGCTGACCGCACAGGCGCTGTTGCTGTTCAGCCTGGCCTATTTCCTCGGGGTTTTTGGTTTCCCCTTCGTGGCCGGCAAGCTGATCGCTGATGGCGGCGTGCACGGCATGCTGTTCAGCACCGGGCTGATTGCCGCGCTGGTGTGGATCATCAGCACCTGCCGCTGGTTGGGCAGCCTCGCGCTTTCAAATGTGCGCGAAACCTAGGGCATCAAGCCAGGATGATTTCCTTGATCCGGGCTTTCAGTGCCTCGAATGCCACTTCTTCGCTGGCCCGCTGATTGGTCACCAGCACATCGATGCGCTCCGGCGGGCAGAAGCTGATACGGCTCTGCACGCCGAGCTTGCTGTAGTCGGCGAGGATCACCACCCGTTCGGCGTGCTCGGCCATGGCCCGGGCCACCTCGCTTTCACGGTGATCGTAGTTGCTGGCACCGTGGTGGGCGTCCAGGCCCACCGGCGAGAGCAGGGCGAGGTCGGCGCGATAGCGACCGATTTCCGCCACCGTGGTTGCGCCCACCGTGGCCGGTGAACGGTCACCGAGGGAGCCGCCGAGGATGATCACTTCGTTATGCAGGCTGCCCGGTGCGCTGCCGCGCAAGTGCAGCGCGACGTTGAACGCGTTGGTGATCACCGTCAGCCCACCCAGCTTGGCCAGTTCCTGGGCAAGAATTTCAGTGGTGGTGCCGGCGTCGATAAAGATCGTCTGCCCATGACTGAGCAAACTCACCGCGGCACGGGCCAGGTCACGTTTGAACTTGACGTTGATATGCGCGCGCTCGGCAATCGGCGCCTCGTCCTCGACCGTGATCGCGCCACCGTGGATGCGTTTCAGCTCGCCCAGGGCTTCCAGCGCCACCAGGTCGCGCCGCACCGTTTCGCGGGAAACATTCAGTTCCGTGACGATGCGGTCGGTGGTCACGCGCTGCAAGGTTGCCAGCAGTGCACGAATCCGCTGGTAACGCTCTTCTTGCCACATGCCTCATGTCCTTGCTGTTGGGATCAGTATCCGAGCACGCATTGTGGGAGGCGGGGCAGCGCTGTCAAGTCGGCAGCCCATCACCGTCGGTCAGAAAGTGTCGATGTGCCATAAATGTGTAATATTGTGGCATTGTTGTATTTCTGTGTATTTGGCGTTAGCCTCGTCGCCGGGCGACCCGTTCCCCTGCGCCCTTGACTTGAAACACGCACTCGCCGTCGCCCCGTTTGCGACCATTCTTCTAATTCCAGGAGTTATGCCATGCAGCGTCGCCAGTTTCTGAACACCCTTGCCGCCGTTTCCGTTGTCAGTCCCTTGTTGTTGAGCGGCCGCCTTGCCGAGGCCGCGACGACCAAGGCCGTGCCCAGCGAGTTGGACCCGGCGCGCTGGTCGCCGCTGAACCAGAAGCGCCTGCAGGCGGTGATCGACCAGCATGGCGTGAAGAGTGCGTCCTATCACCCGGACAAGCGTCCGTACGCGGTGTTCGACTGGGACAACACCTGCATCATGAACGACTGCGAAGAGGCGCTGCTGGTCTACCAGATGAACAACTTGCAGTACAAACTCAGCCCCGACGAGTTTGCCGCTGTGCTGCGCCAGGACGTACCCAACGGTCCGTTCATGAAGGATTACCTCACGGTCGACGGCAAGCCGGTGAACATGGAAGACATCGCCGCCGACGTCGAAGCCGACTACCGCTGGCTGCACGCCAACTACCAGGGCCTGGCCGGCAGCAAGAGCCTGGAGGAAATCCACGCCAGCGATCAGTTCAAGGACTTCTTCACCAAGCTCTACTTCATGTATGACGCGATCTGCGACAGCTACCCGGTGGAGATCGGCTACAAGTGGATCATCTACTTCTACAAGAACATGAGCACCGCCGAGTTGCAGGCGATGGCCGAGGCGTCCAACAACCACGATCTGGGCGACGGCCTGCGCAAGGTCAAGTACGAGAGTCCGAGCAGCCTGCCGGGCAAGGCCGGCGTGGTGGCCGATACGCACTTCCATGGCATCCGTATCCACGAGGAAATCCGTGGCCTGATGCACACGTTGCGGGCCAACGGTATTGACGTCTATGTCAGCACCGCGTCCATCGACGATGTGGTTCGGGTGTTCGCCGGCAATCCCAACTACGGTTATGGCGTGCCGCCGGAAAACGTGATCGGCCTGCGCCTGTCCATGACCAACGGCAAGTATGACAGCAGCTACCTGCCGAACTGGCACTTCAACTACGGCCCGGGCAAGACCATCGGTATCAAGAATATATTGGTGGCGAAGAAGGGTTATGGCCCGGTGCTGGTGGCCGGTGACAGCGACGGCGATGCCTGGATGCTGCGCGATTTCAAGGACACCGCCGTGGGCGTGATCGTCAATCGCATGAAAAAGGGCGAGATCGGCGCCGACAGCCAGAAGGCCGCCGAGCAGTTGGGCAAGGCGGACGCGCGGTTCGTCCTGCAGGGCCGTGACGAGCAGACCGGCTTGATGATCCCGGATGAGAAGTCGATCAAGTACGGCAAGACCGAGCGCAAGCTGCTGGCGTAAAGACGTCGGCTCGCGGGCGGCGCAAGGCTGCCCGCGAGTCGCGTTGTCATCGAACGTGTTGATCCTGGCGCTGTTCCGAGGCGTCAGTCAGTGTGTTTGGCATACTTTCCCAGATTCCGTTTAATGTGCACTATCCCGCTACGACTTTTCCTAGATTGACCGTTGTTACAGTGATTTTCCGAACGCAAGTGCAGTGACTTGCCATTAGGTCATCAACCGGTTTTTCTAATTGTCGAGAGTCGTACTCATGAATACCGATGCCCCCGTCAGCAATACCGCACTTATCCTGCTTGAGGGCAGGAGCGATATCTCCAGCGTCAGCGATCTCCCCACGCATAAAGTACCCGCTTCCGATCTTGTGACAGTCGTGACCCTGCGCGATCTGACTCGCCCTGACCAACCGGTGACCCTGGATACGAGCCGGCAAAAGGGCCTGCTGTTCAGTATCAAATACGCGTTGTGTCAAAGACAGGCCAGGAGCCGCTATGAACTGTTCAGCAGAGTGTATGCCGGCGACACCATTACCGCTGAGGGACACCACCCGCTGACACTGGGCGAGCAGGATCAAAAGGACATCGTCATTCGCGTGGAACCCAGGACCAGTCCGCCTCCCGCAGCGATTACTCAGTTGGTGATGCTAGAGGGGACTGCCGATTGGACAACCCGGGAACTTCGTGATCCCAATCGGCTGACGGAAGTCAAACTGCTGGATATCACTGATCCCGCCCGGCCCATCATTATGGACATGAGTAAAAGAACAGGCGATCAGTTCGAAATAAAGTATGCCCACTGCCAAGTTCGGCCGGGGCACGTCTATCGATTGTCAGGTCAGACTTACCAGCAGGGTCAAATCACTCATATCGGAAGTATGGGGATTACCCTGGATGGCAACGAGCACAAAGGCCTGTCTATAGATCTCATTAAATTAGAGCCCATTAAATTTATTGATCGCGACCCGACGCAGCCCGGGCACTGAAGACCGATCTTTTGCGGGGGACGTACTACACTGGCTAGTGATTGCCGTCCCCGGCAACTGAACACCCAAGCAGCCTGGCCTCGGAGTGGTGACATGAAGACAAGGAACATCAGGTTGACTACCAGATCCCTGCTCGGTTTCGGGCTGATCTGCCTGCTGCTGATCAGTCTCGGGCTGACCTCGCTGTACCGGATGAAAGAAATCCACGATGCTTCCCTGAAACTGCAAACGGACTGGTTGCCGAGTGTGCGCCAGGCCGCCCGGATTCAAAATGCCGCGCTGCTCTACCGGCTTGATGGCCGGCGCTTTGTCATGGATGAAGACCGCCAGAGCAAAAGCTCCCTGGACAAGCTGGCCGCTCTGAAAACCACCCTGAGCCAGGAAACCGAAAAATACGCCGCGCGGGTTTCCAGTCCCGAAGAAAAACAGCGTTATGACGTGGTGGTCGCGAATGTACGCACTTACCAGGACCTGCTCGATCAACTGGTGGGGATGAGCCAGACCGCGTCCTTCGAGGCCATGACCCACTTCATTCGTGACACCAGCAGCGAAGCGGCGAAAAAGCTGCAGACTTCGATTGAAGCGCTGATGAGCATCAACGAGGAGGGCGCCGAGCGCTCGGGGCAGGTGGCGAACGGCAGCTATGACAGTGCGCTCCTGCTGACCCTGATGTTCATGGTCCTGGCCCTGGTGATCACCTGCGTGGTGGCGCTGCTGTTCACCCGCAGTATCGCGCAGCCGATCAATGCCTTGCGCCTGTCGATGCAGAAGATCGCCGACGGCGACCTGAAGAGCAAGGTGGAGATCAGCGGGCGGGATGAAATCACCGACTTGCAGACCGTCGCCGCCGCCATGCGCTCGAGCCTCAAGAACACCATCGAACATATCGCCGACTCTTCCCGGCAACTGGCTTCCGCGGCCGAGCAGATGAGCGCGATTACCCACGAGTCGACGGCGGGTATCCAGCAGCAGAGCGTTGAAACCGACCAGGCCGCCACCGCCGTCAACCAGATGACCGCGGCGGTCGAGGAAGTGGCCAGGAATGCCGTTTCGGCCTCACAGTCGACCCAGGCTTCGGAACGCTCGGCGCGGGTCGTCCAGGACCGTGTGGGCGAGACCATCGACTCCATCGAGCGCTTGAGCAACCGTGTCGAACAGACCAAAACCGATATAGAAGGCCTGGCCGGGCAAGCCCTGCACATTGCCAAGGTGCTTGACGTGATCGGCTCCATCGCCGAGCAGACCAACCTGCTGGCGTTGAACGCCGCCATCGAAGCCGCACGGGCCGGCGAGCAGGGCCGTGGTTTTGCGGTGGTGGCGGATGAAGTGCGCGCGTTGGCCCATCGGACCCAGCAGTCGACCCAGGAAATCGAGCAGATGGTCAAGGGTATCCAGCTCGATTCGAAGAAGGCCGTGGAGTCGATGAACCACAGCAGCGAAGAAACCCGGGTGACCCGCTCGCTGGCCCATGAAACGGGCCTGGCGATCGAGGAAGTGACCTTGTCGATTTCCCATATCAATGACAAGAACCTGCTGATCGCCACGGCCTCCGAGCAACAGGCGCAAGTGGCCCGGTCGGTCGACCGCAACCTGGTGAGCATTCGCGATCTGTCCATCCAGAGTTCGTCGGCCGCCAGCCAGACTTCGATCGCCAGCAGCGAACTGTCCAAACTGGCCGGGAGCTTGAATCACCTGATTGCGCGGTTTTCACTGTAGTCAGACTTACAGGGAGGTGCTTCGGTGTGACAAGAAACCAGGATGTCCATCATGCTAAGACAGATACAGGTGAGCGAGCTTCGTGTCGGTATGTATGTGCAATCCTTCTGTGGCTCCTGGATGGACCACCCATTCTGGCGCAGTCACTTTCTGCTCGATGACGAACAGGATCTGCAAAAGATCCGCGCCTCCGGCCTTGCCGCGCTCTGGATAGATACCGACAAGGGCTTGGATATCGAGGTCGAGGAGCCCGCCGCGCCAGAGCTTGAGCCGCTGGCCCTGCCGGTACAGGAGCGTCCGCGCAACCGCCCGCGGATTGCCATGAGCGATGAGGTGGTCCATGCGCTGAATCTGTGCGCCCGGACCAAGGCCGCAGTGTTGAGCATGTTCGGCGACCTGCGGATGGGGCGAGCGGTTCATCCCGAACAGATTACCCACCTGATCGCGGAAATCTCGGATTCACTGATGCGCCATCCCGACGCCCTGATCAGCCTGGCCAGGCTCAAGACCAGCGATGAATACACCTACATGCATTCGGTGGCGGTATGCGCCCTGATGATGAGCCTGGCCTACCGCCTGAACCTGCCCGATGGTCTGGTGAAAGAGGCCGGCATGGCGGGCATCCTGCACGAAGTGGGCAAGATGATGGTGCCTGCCGAGCTGCTCGGTAAAACCTCGCCACTCACCAAGGCCGAGTTCGATATCCTGCGCCACCATCCGGAGATCGGCGCGAAGATGATTCTCGACACCCACCATTTCAGTCCGAGAGTGGTGGATGTGTGCCTGCATCATCACGAGCGAATCGATGGCAGCGGTTATCCGCACAAGCTCTGCGGCACGCAGATCAGCCTGTTTTCGCGGATGGCCGCGGTGTGTGACAGCTATGACTCGGTGACCTCCGAGCGACATGGCAAGCCGGCCTGGACGGCGGCCGAGGCCATTCGAAAAATGGCCGACTGGAAAGGCCAGTTCGATGAGCAGATCTTCCATGCCTTCGTCCGCTGCATCGGGATCTATCCGGTGGGTGCCCTGGTGCTGCTGAACAGCGGTCGGCTGGCGATCGTCATGGAGCAGCATGAGCAATCATTGCTGACCCCCAGGGTGAAGGTGTTTTACTCCTCGAAACTGCGCATGCCCATCGCCCAGATCGTCGTCGATCTTGCCGTTGCCAGTGAGCATGATTCGATTGTCAGCCTGGAATCGGTGAAGAAGTGGGGATTCAAGCACTTGGACGAACTATGGTCGGGTATTTCCATCGGCAAGCAGTCGATCTTCAGCACGGCCTAGGATTCAGGTCGCAGTCTCCACCGCCAGCGCCTTGACCAGGAACTCGATAAACGCCCGGGTCTTCTGCGGTACCCGGCGGGCCGAAGGGTAGACCGCGTTGATGCTGATCGCCGGGGCCTGCCATTCGCACAGCACCGGCACCAGGGTCCCGGCGGCCAGGGCGTCCTCGACGATAAAGTCCGGCAGCAGGGCGATGCCCATGCCGGCCTGCGCCGCCTGGGCCAGCAGGTCGCCATTGTTGGCGTGCAGCGGCCCGGTGACATTGACCCGCTGGGTTTCCTTGCCATTGCTCAGTTGCAGGCTGACACCGCTTTGCAGGTAGCCGTAGTTCAGGCATTGGTGGGCCGTCAGGTCCTTGGGTATCTGTGGAGTGCCGGCACGTGCCAGGTAGGTCGGCGAGGCCACCATGATGCGTGGTGCGGGTGCGAGCAAACGTGCGACCAGGGACGAGTCAGGCAGGCTGGCGATGCGGATGGTGACGTCGAAGCCGCCGCGCACCGGGTCGACTTGCTGGTCGCTGAGCACCAGTTGCAGTTCCACGTTCGGGTGCTGCTGATGAAACAGCGGGATCAGCGGCCCCAGCCGCCGCAGGCCGAAGGACATGGGCGCGTTGACCCGCAGCACGCCGCGCAATTCGCCGACGCCGTCGCGGGCCCGTTGTTCGGTTTCATCCAGGGACGCCAGCAGCTCGCGAGCCGCCTCGTAGTATTCCGCACCGGCTTCGGTCAGGTGCAGGCTGCGGGTGGTGCGTTGCAGCAGTTGCACGCCAATGGCCTCTTCCAGTGCCTGGATCTGCTTGCTGACTTTCGAGCGCGGTACATCCATGGCCCGGGCCGCGGCGGCAAAGCCATTGGCGCCGACGGTGGCGACGAAGGCGCGCATGCAGTCGATACGATCCATATTGTCCCTTTTCCAGAATCAATGCTTTGCCGATTCTAGGGTGTTGACTTGAGCTTATCCAGCACCGGGGATGGCGTGTACCGGGGTTTTCTTGATGATGTTCCTGTAAAAAATTTCATCCTGCGGGGAACAGTCTGAAATGCACCGCTCGATAGGATGGGCCCAAGTCAGCCGGAACCCGTGCTGACGAACTCAAACTATTGGAGAGTGACTGATGAAATCCCTTAAAGCCTTGTTGATCGTAACCCTGATGACCGCTTCCGTCGCAGCCATGGCTGAAGGTGGCGGTGATGGCGGTGATAAAGTCATGGCGCGGATGGACGCGGCCCGCGATACGTCCATGGCCTATTACCAGCAGTCTGAAAAGGCCCAGGCCGTGGCGGCCGACAAGTCGGGGTCGTCCAACAGCATCGAACGCACCAACTGAGGGTGCGGGTCGAGCAACCCAGCGGTTCGCCCCACAGGCGTTTGACGCCTGGTGAGGGGCTCCGGGTCAGGAAAGAACAAGCATCAAGCGGGTCGCTGACTAGCCGTATGGCAGCAGGACTTGAACAGAGCGTTGTCCCGGGTAGCGGAGTAACCGACTGCCCGGGTCGCCTTGGCAGCGAGTAAAACTCAGGTTACTGAGCCAGCAACGCTTCGAGCTTTTCCTGGTCACGGGCGAACTGGCGAATACCCTCGGCCAGTTTCTCGGTGGCCATGGCGTCTTCGTTGGAGGCCCAGCGGAATTGCGCTTCATTCAGGTTCAGGCGCGCTTCACCAGCGGCCCCCGGCGCCAGCCGACGTTCCAGGGTGCCTTCGTCCTGGCCCAGCTTTTCCAGCAGGTCCGGGCTGATGGTCAGGCGGTCGCAACCGGCCAGTTGTTCGATCTGGTTGAGGTTGCGGAAGCTCGCGCCCATGACCACGGTTTTGTAGTCATTGGACTTGTAGTAGTTGTAGATGCGGGTTACCGACTGCACGCCCGGATCGTCGGCACCGCTGTATTCGTTGCCGGTGGACTTCTTGTACCAGTCGTAGATCCGGCCCACGAACGGCGAGATCAGGAATACCCCGGCATCGGCGCAGGCTGCGGCCTGGGCGAAGGAGAACAGCAGGGTCAGGTTGGTCTGGATCCCTTCCTTTTCCAGTTTCTCGGCGGCGCGGATGCCTTCCCAGGTCGAAGCCAGCTTGATCAGCACGCGGTCACGGCCTACGCCGACCTTGTCGTACAGCTCGACCAACTGGTGGGCCTTGCTCAGCAGGGCGCTTTCATCGAAGGACAGGCGTGCGTCGACTTCGGTGGAAATCCGTCCTGGAATCACTTTGAGAATGCCACTGCCCACGGACACCGCGAAATGGTCGCAGGCCAGGCCCACATCGCCCTTGGCGTGGGACACGGCGGCCTTGAGCAGGTCGGCGTAGCCTGGCAGCGCGGCGGCCTTGAGCAGCAGCGAAGGGTTGGTGGTGGCGTCGACCGGCTTCAGGCGGGTAATGGCGTCGAGGTCGCCGGTGTCCGCGACCACGGTGGTGAATTGCTTGAGTTGTGCAAGCTTCGAAGTCATGAGCGTCTCTGTCGGGAAGGGCGTGGATCCATGCACTGATTGAGTGCGGCTGCGGTGAAAAGTTCGGTCAGTCGAATGTCATCAAGAATGCCGCCGAAGCAGGGGTTTGTGCAACCCAAACTGTAGGACGGTTCAGGTTTGTGTACTGGGCATCAGCGTGGCGATCAAGGCGCGGATGGTCCCGGGCAGGGCTTCGAGTTCGCGCACCAGTATGCTGCGCTCGCGAATCGCCCAGGGCTCGTCCAGCGCCACGGTCACCAGTTCCATGGTCCGGCTGTGCCGCACGGCGGCGGACTCGGGAATGATGCCGATACCCACCCCGGCCTCGACCATCCGGCAGATCGCTTCGAAGCTGGAGACCTGGATACGCAACGACAGGGTCTTGCCGAGCCGTTCGACATGCTCGCGCAAAAAGCTTAGCAAGGTGCTGCCTTCATGCAGGCCGATGTGCTGGAACGCCAGGGTCTGGCCGAGGGTCACCGACTGTTGCGCCGCCAGTGGATGGTCCACCGGCATGATCAGCACCAGGCGGTCGGTGCTGAAGTGCATCACCTGCAGGCCACTGGCTTCCACCGGGCCGGCGATGATGCCCATATCGGTGGTGCCGTCGAGTACGCCGCGCACAATATCCCGCGATAGGCGCTCCTGCAGGTCCACCGTCACCCCGGGACGCTGGGAGAGAAAACCGGCCAGCACTTCCGGAAGGAACTCGGTCACCGCCGTGGTGTTGGCGAAGATGCGGATATGCCCGGCGGAATCGCCACCGTAGCTGGTGAACTCACTCTTCAGATAATCGACCTGACGCATGATCAGCCGTGCGTGTTGCAGCAAGCGCTGGCCGGCCGGGGTGACTTCCACACCACGGCTGTCACGGTAGAGCAGGCGTGTGTCGAGTTGCGCTTCCAGGGCCTTGATCCGCGCGCTGGCGGCGGCCGGGGAGAGGAAGGCGCGGCGGGCGCCCTGGGTCAGGCTCGGCGATTCGGCGATATGGATGAAGAGGCGTAGATCCGCCAGGTCGAAATGCATGGGGCGACTCCGGTCAAGGGCTGCGTGCTGGCAGGACGGTGGCGTTCAGCATAACTGAACGCCGGCTTATAGAAATGCAAATTCTCGGAACGGACTGCGCCTTGCATCATCGGTTCATGACAACAACCGGCAAGGAGACAACCTTCCATGAGTGCGACGGACCTGAGTGCTTGGCTAGGACGGACCGAAGAAGCCCACGACCAATTGAGCCGCAACCTGCTCAAGCGTATCGCCGCGACCTTTGGCGAGCCGGCTCCGGCCCATGGCGAGGCGTTGCCGCCGCTGTGGCAATGGTGTTTTTTCCAGGAGCCGCTGGCCGAGAGCCTGCTGGGCAGCGACGGCCACCCGGCCCGTGGCGGCTTCCTGCCGCCGGCGGAGAATCGCAATCGCATGTGGGCCGGCGGGCGCCTGGAGTTCTTCGAACACCTGCGGGCCGGTCACGATGCCACCCGGCTGTCGACCATCAGCCATATCGAGGAGAAGCAGGGGCACAGCGGTGCCTTGCTGTTTGTCACCGTACGGCATGAATACTCCCAGGACGGCCGGCTGGCGATTCGTGAAGAGCAGGACATCGTCTACCGCGAACCGACGCCACCCAAGCAGAGCAGTGGCGAAGCGCTGATCGAGGGTGACTGGCGCGAGGTCGTGGAGCCGACGCCAACCCTGCTGTTTCGCTACAGTGCGGTGACCTTCAACGGCCATCGCATCCACTACGACTATCCCTACGTCACCGACACCGAAGGCTATTCGGGCCTGGTGGTGCACGGTCCGATGATCGCCACCCTGAACCTGCGGGCGTTCTGCCGGGCCAATCCGCAAGCGAGCCCGCGGCGCTTTTCCTATCGCGGCGTGCGCCCGTTGATCGCCCCGCAAGCCTTCGAAGTCGGTGGGCGAATCCTCAGTCCCGGCGTCGCCCAGCTCTGGGCCGGCAACGCCGCCGGCCTGGCCCAGCAGGCTGAAGTGCACTTCGACTAACAATAAAAAAGGCAGTCATCCCGATGAATCCGAATAACAACGAAGAACTCAATGCCATTCGTGAGGGCGTACGTGCCCTGTGCGCCGAATTCGATGCCGCCTACTGGCGCAAGGTCGATGAAGAGAAAGGTTTTCCCGAAGCCTTCGTCAAGGCGCTGACCGACGCCGGCTGGCTGGCGGCGATGATTCCGGCCGAATACGGTGGCTCCGGCCTGGGCCTGGCGGAAGCCTCGGTGATCCTTGAAGAGGTGAACCGCTGCGGTGGCAACTCCGGCACGGTGCACGGCCAGATGTACAACATGTTCACCTTGCTGCGCCATGGCAGCGAGGCGCAGAAAAGCTTCTACCTGCCCAAGCTGGCCAGCGGTGAGTTGCGCCTGCAATCGATGGGCGTCACCGAACCCACCACCGGCACCGACACCACCAAGATCAAGACCACCGCGGTCAGGCACGGCGACAAGTACGTGATCAACGGCCAGAAGGTCTGGATCTCGCGGGTCCAGCATTCCGACCTGATGATCCTGCTGGCCCGTACCACGCCGTTGGCCGAGGTGCAGAAGAAGTCCGAAGGCATGTCGATCTTTCTGGTGGACCTGCGCGAGGCCATCGGCAACGGCCTGACCGTGCAGCCCATTGCCAATATGGTCAACCACGAGACCAACGAGCTGTTCTTCGACAACCTGGAGATCCCCGCCGACAGCCTGATCGGCGAAGAGGGCAAGGGCTTCCGCTATATCCTCGACGGCCTGAATGCCGAACGCACGCTGATCGCCGCGGAATGCATCGGCGACGGCCGCTGGTTTATCGAAAAGGCCAGTGCCTATGCCCGTGACCGGGTGGTGTTCGGACGGCCCATCGGCCAGAACCAGGGGGTGCAGTTCCCGATAGCCGAAGCCCATATCGAGATCGAGGCCGCCGACCTGATGCGCTGGCGCGCCTGTGAGGAATACGACAGCGGCCAGAACGCCGGGGCCAGCGCCAATATGGCCAAGTACCTGGCGGCGAAGGCGTCCTGGGAGGCGGCCAATGCCTGCCTGCAGACCCACGGCGGTTTTGGTTTCGCCTGCGAATACGACGTCGAGCGCAAGTTCCGCGAGACCCGCCTGTACCAGGTGGCGCCGATCTCCACCAACCTGATTCTGTCCTACGTGGCCGAGCATCTGCTCGAACTGCCACGCAGTTTCTGAGGAATCGCGCATGAGTCATACCCAAGCCCTCTGCGAATTTCTCGCCGAGCTGCGTTACGAACAGGTGCCCCAGGCGGTGTTCGAGCGTACCGAAGACCTGTTCCTCGATTGGCTGGCCTCGGCTCTGGCCAGCCAGGGTGCCCACCCGATTCCACTGTTCGAGGCTTATGCCCGCAAGATGGGCCCGGCAAGCGGCCCCGCACGAATCCTGGTCAATGGCCAGGGCAGTTCGGCGTATTTCGCCGCCCTGGTCAACGCCGCGTCGTCCCATCTGGTGGAGCAGGACGACCTGCACAACAGTTCCGTGTTGCACCCGGCCACCGTGGTGTTCCCGGCGGCCCTGGCGGCGGCCCAGGACCTGGGCAAGTCCGGTCGCGAGTTGTTGCTGGCCTCGCTGGCCGGCTATGAGGCGGGGATTCGTATCGGCGAGTTCCTCGGGCGCTCCCACTACCGGATCTTCCACACCACGGCCACCGTCGGCACGTTGGCGGCAGCCGTGGCCGTGGGCAAGTTGATGGACTTCGACCAGGAGCAGTTCAGCAACCTGCTGGGCAGCGCCGGCACCCAGGCCGCCGGGCTCTGGGAGTTCCTCCGAGATGCCGCCGATTCCAAGCAGTTGCACACCGCCAAGGCGGCCGCGGACGGCTTGCTGGCTGCCTACCTGACGGCGGATGGGTTGACCGGGGCACGGAATATTCTTGAAGGCGACCAGGGGCTGGCCGCCGGAATGTCCAGCGATGCCGATCCGACGAAGTTGTCCGATCGTCTGGGCAGCCGTTGGGCGTTGGTGGAAACCTCGTTCAAGTTCCATGCCTCCTGCCGCCATACCCATCCGGCCGCCGATGCGCTGCTGGAGCTGATGGGGCGGGAAGGCTTGGGTCATGAACAGATCCGGCACGTGGAAACCCGCGTGCATCAGGGCGCCATCGATGTGCTGGGACGGGTCAAGGTGCCGCAGAGCGTGCACCAGGCCAAGTTTTCCATGGGCACCGTGCTGGGCCTGATCGCCGTGCACGGCAAGGCTGGCCTGCCGGAGTTTCACCAGCTGTCATTGACCGATCCCGCCGTTTCGGCGTTTCGCGAGAAGGTCAGCATGACCTTGGACCCGGAAGTCGACGGCGCCTATCCGCAACGCTGGCTGGGCCGGGTGGTGGTCACTACGGTTGATGGCCGCACCCTGCATGGCGCCATCGACGAACCCAAGGGCGATCCCGGCAACAGCCTGTCGCGGGCCGAGCTGGAAGACAAATTCCGTCGTCTGCTGCAGTTCTCCGGCGCGCGCTCACCCGAGCAGGCCGAAGGTTTGATCCGTCAGGTCTGGGACCTGCGTCACACCACTGACTTGAAGGAGCTGCGCTGATGAATACGCCAGCAGGCAACACCCCGGCACCGCGCCCGTTGGACGGCATCACGGTGATCAGCCTCGAACACGCCATCGCGGCGCCGTTCTGCACCCGGCAACTGGCGGACCTGGGCGCGCGGGTGGTGAAGATCGAGCGTCCCGGCAGCGGCGACTTCGCCCGTGGTTATGACGAACGTGTTCGCGGCCTGGCCTCGCACTTTGTCTGGACCAACCGTTCCAAGGAAAGCCTGACCCTGGACCTCAAACAGGATCAGGCCGGCGATATTCTCGACAATCTGCTGGGCCAGGCCGACGTGCTGGTGCAGAACCTTGCGCCGGGTGCCGCCGCGCGCATGGGCTTGTCCTTCGAAGCACTGCACGAACGCTTTCCACGGCTGATCGTCTGCGATATTTCCGGTTATGGCGAAGGCGGTCCTTATGAGAAGAAAAAGGCCTATGACCTGCTGATCCAGAGTGAGGGCGGCTTTCTTTCGGTGACCGGCGGGCCGGGGGAGGAAGAGCTGGCGAAGGCCGGCTGTTCCATCGCCGATATCTCCGCCGGCATGTATGCCTACAGCGGCATTCTTTCGGCATTGCTGCTGCGGGAGAAAACCGGGGAGGGCAGCCGTATCGACGTCAGCATGCTGGAAAGCCTGGTGGAGTGGATGGGCTACCCGATGTATTACGCCTTCGACGGTGCCGCACCGCCGCCGCGTGCTGGTGCGGCACATTCGACCATTTATCCCTATGGCCCGTTTCCGGCGGGCGATGGCGGCACGGTGATGCTCGGGTTGCAGAACGAGCGTGAGTGGGCGGCGTTCTGCGACAAGGTGCTGCTGACCCCGGAGCTGGCGGTGGATGAGCGTTTTTCGGCCAACTTCAAGCGCTCGGCCAATCGCGAGGTGTTGCGCCAGATCATCGTCGACAGCTTTGCCCGGCTCAGCACCGAGCAGGTGATTGCCCGGTTGGAAGAGGCGCAGATCGCCAATGCCCGGGTCAACGATATGCAGGGCGTGTGGGACCACCCGCAACTCAAGGCCCGGGATGGTTGGCGCGAGGTCGAGAGTCCGTCGGGGAAATTGCCTGCGTTGCTGCCGCCGGCGCGCAATGCGGCGTTTGAGCCGCGAATGGAGGCGGTGCCGGGGCTGGGCGAGCACACCGGGGCGATCCTTGGTGAGCTGGGGTTTTCCGTCGAGGCGGTGGAGCAGTTGCGGGCTGACGGTGTGGTCTGACGCCATACACCTTGTGGCGAGCGGGCTTGCCCGCGCTGGGGGGCGAAGCCCCCCTGGAACCGGAGAACTCGGTTCATCAGGTAATCCGAGGTCACCGGTTTTACGACTGCTTCGCAGCCGAACGGGGGCAAGCCCCCTCGCCACAAAGTCCCGTTCGACACAAATTCATCGCCAACCGGCTGATATGAATTAAAACAAGGAACACAACATGTCTTCATCCATAGCCCGCTCCGCGCTCTTCGTGCCCGGCAGCCGCCCTGAACGTTTCGCCAAGGCCCTGGCCAGTGGCGCCGATACCGTGATTGTCGATTTCGAAGATGCCGTCGAAGAGCCGCTCAAGCGAATCGCCCGCGACCACCTCGGACAATTTCTCACCACCAATCCCCAGGCCCGGATCCTGGTACGTATCAATGCCCCGGACCACACCGAACACAGCGCCGACCTGGCGTTCTGCAAACAACACCCCGGCGTCAGCGGCGTGCTGCTGCCCAAGGTCGAGAACGCCGCCCAGATCGCCGCCGTGGCGGCGACCGGCAAACCCGTGTGGCCGATCATTGAAAGTGCCCGGGGCCTGTTGAACCTGGCCGAAATCGCCGGAGCCCCCGGCGTCGAGCGCCTGTCCTTCGGTGGCCTGGACCTGGCCCTTGACCTCAACCTGAGCAGCGGCTCGGACGCCGCGCTATTTGCCCTCGACCAGGCACGCCTGGCGGTGATCGTGCATTCACGCGCCGCGGGCCTGGTTGCCCCACTGGATGGCGTGCATCCGGCTATCGACGACCCCGAGGGGCTACGCCGTTCGATCCGCCACGCCTATGAAATGGGCTTTGCCGGCGCGCTGTGCATTCACCCCCGGCAGGTGCCGGTGATCCACGCCGCCCTGGCGCCGAGCGCCGAAGACCTGGCCTGGGCCCGGCGCGTGGTGGATGCCGGCAGCGACGGCGCCGGGGCCTATCAGGTCGACGGGCAGATGGTCGATGCACCGGTGTTGTTGCGGGCCCGCCGCTTGTTGGCGCTGGCGTAGGCCATCACCTCAGTCACGACAGGCAGATCCTTACCCGCTGATCGGAGGCCTCGTCGTACTCAACCTTGGGCAATGAACCTAGGGTTTACGGAGCGTTCACCTGAGCCGAACGCAGGTACTCAGAATTCGAAATTCTCTATACGCATGGCTTTAGGCAACCTGCCTACAACACAACAATAAGAAGGTGACTTACATGTTCAAGTTGACCCGGGCGCTGTTCTGCGCCGCCACCTTGCTCACCGCCGGCCTGGCCCAGGCGGCCGAGCCCATCGTGATCAAGTTCGCCCATGTCGTTGCGGAAAACACCCCCAAGGGGCAGGGCGCGTTGCTGTTCAAGAAACTCGCCGAAGAACGCCTGCCGGGCCGGGTCAAGGTCGAGGTCTATCCCAACTCGTCGCTGTTCGGTGACGGCAAGGAAATGGAAGCCCTGCTGCTGGGGGACGTGCAGATGCTGGCGCCGTCCCTGGCCAAATTCGAGCAGTACACCAAGCAGATCCAGATCTACGACCTGCCATTTCTGTTCAACGACATGGCCGCCGTCGACCGCTTCCAGGCGGCCCAGGGCAAGGCACTGCTGACCGCGATGCAGGGCAAGGGCATTCTCGGTCTGGCTTATTGGCACAACGGCCTGAAGCAGATTTCCGCGAACAAGGCGCTGCATGTGCCGGGCGATGCCCGTGGCCTGAAGTTCCGCGTCCAGGCTTCCAGCGTGCTGGAGGAGCAGTTCAAGGCCATCCGCGCCAACCCCCGCAAGATGAGCTTCGCCGAGGTCTACCAGGGCTTGCAGACCGGCACCGTCAACGGCACCGAGAACACCTGGTCGAACTATGAAAGCCAGAAGGTCAACGAGGTGCAGAAGTACTTCACCGAGTCCAACCATGGCCTGATCGACTACATGGTGATCACCAACAGCAAGTTCTGGGACGGCCTGCCGCCGGATATCCGCAGCGAGCTGGAAAAGATCATGGCCGAGGTCACCGTCGAGGTGAACAAGCAGGCCGAAGCGCTGAACCAGAGTGCCAAGCAGAAGATCATCGACGCCAAGACCAGCGAAATCATCGAGCTGACCCCCCAAGAGCGCGCGCAATGGCGTGAGGCGATGAAGCCGGTGTGGAAGAAGTTCGAGGGTGAAATCGGTGCCGACCTGATCGACGCGGCGGACAAGTCCAACCAGCCTTGATGGGCGTTTGGCTTGCGAACACCAAACCCCTGTAGGAGCCAGCTTGCTGGCGATGGCGGCCGATCAGGCGATGCAAGGCTCACTGGCCCCAGCGCCAGCAAGCCGCCTCCTACAAGGGCTCGTGTCCGGCCTTGATTGATCGGCATCGCGGCCCACGCCTCGATACCTCCTTTTCCCTCTCGCGGAGTCCTGTCCATGCAAACGCAACCCTTGCGGCGCATCTGGGAACATTTCGAGGAAGGCTTTATCGCTTTCCTGCTGGCGGCCATGACGCTGGTGACCTTTGTCTATGTCATGGCCAACAACATCTACACGCTGTTCTTCAACCTGGCCGACCGCTGGGCCTGGAGCCGCGCCTTCTTCAACAGCCTGGGCGACGCCACCATGACCGTGGCCCAGGACATGACCTGGAGCGTGGCCCTGACCAAGGCCATGTTCGGCTGGCTGATCTTCTTCGGTATCTCCTACGGCGTGCGCACCGCCGGTCACCTCGGGGTCGACGCCCTGGTCAAGCTGACCCCGCGTCCGGTGCAACGTTACCTGGCGATGCTCGCCTGCGCCTGCTGCCTGGCCTACGCCGGGCTGTTCATGGTGGCCAGCTACAAGTGGCTGAGTGCGGTGCTCGCTGCCGGGATCGGCGCCGAGGATCTCGACCAGTACGGGATCAAGGTCGGTTACATCGTGCTGATCGTGCCGGTGGGCTTTGCCCTGGTGCTGATCCGTTATCTGGAAATCTTCTACCGCATTTTCACCCGTCGTCAGGCCGGGCTGGGCCTGGCCGACGAAGCCGGCGAAGCGAGCAAGCTGGCGAGTGAACACAAGGAGCAGCACTGATGGCCGTTCTCTGTCTGTTTCTGCTGTTGTTCACCTTCATGTTTCTCGGTGTGCCGATCGCCATTTCCCTGGGGCTTTCCGGCGCGGTGTCGATCCTGATTTTCAGCCAGGATTCCCTCAGTTCCCTGGCGATCAAGCTGTTCGAAACTTCGGATGCCTACACCTTCCTGGCGATTCCGTTCTTCCTGTTGTCGGGGGCCTTCATGACCACCGGCGGTGTGGCCAAGCGCCTGATCGATTTCGCCAACGCCTGTGTCGGGCATATTCGCGGCGGCCTGGCGATTGCTGCGGTGCTGGCCTGCATGTTGTTCGCCGCCTTGTCCGGTTCTTCGCCGGCGACAGTGGCGGCGGTGGGCTCCATCGCGGTGGCGGGCATGGTCCGTTCGGGTTATCCGAAGGAGTTCGGTGCCGGGATCATCTGCAACGCCGGGACCCTGGGCATCCTGATTCCGCCTTCCATCGTCATGGTGGTGTACTCGGCGGCCACGGAAACCTCGGTGGGCAAGCTGTTTATGGCCGGGGTGATTCCCGGGTTGCTGCTGGGCCTGATGCTGATGGTGGCGATCTATATCGTCGCGCGGATCAAGAAACTGCCGGCCCAGCCGCGGGCGACCTTTCGCGAGTGGCTGACGGCGGCGCGTCGGGCGTTCTGGGGGCTGCTGTTGCTGGTGATCATCCTGGGCGGGATCTACAGCGGTTTGTTCACCCCGACCGAAGCGGCGGCGGTGGCGGCGGTGTATTCGGCGTTTGTCGCCTTGTTCATCTACAAGGACATGAAGATCCGCGATTGCCCGAAGGTGCTGATGGAGTCGGGCCGGTTGGCGATCATGCTGATGTTCATCATCGCCAACGCCATCCTGTTCGCCCATGTGCTGACCACCGAGCAGATCCCGCAGCAGATCACCAACTGGGTGGTGTCCGAGGGGCTGACGCCGATCGGCTTTCTGATGATGGTCAACGTGGTGTTGTTGGTTGCGGGTAGTTTTATGGAACCGTCGGCCATTGTGCTGATCCTGGCGCCGATCTTCTTTCCGATTGCGGTGAAGCTGGGGATCGACCCGATTCACCTGGGCATCGTCATGGTGGTGAATATGGAAATCGGCCTGGTGCATCCGCCGGTGGGGCTGAACCTGTTCGTGACCTCGGCGGTGACCGGGCTCACTCTCGGGCAGACCATCCGCGCGGCGTTGCCGTGGTTGATGATTCTGCTGGCGTTCCTGATCCTGGTGACCTATGTGCCGATGATCTCGTTGACGCTGCCGCACTGGTTGGGGATGCCTTGATTGCAGGCGCTGGGCTTGTCGGATCGCCGCACCGCAGCGAAGCTTTTAGCGGTCTTGAGGGCCTCTTCGCTGGCAAGCCAGGCTCCTACAAAGACCGCACTCGGCTTTGAATAGGGCGGTTCATTGGCCTGCTGCCGGCCGTTGCGGTGTTACCGAGGTGCCGAACGTATTACCCATGCGTACGCTGGTGGCGGCCGGCGTTGCCAGGCCCAGCTTGTTGGGGGCTTTTTTGCTGATATCGGGGTTCAGCGCTTCCTGGTTTTTTTGCCGCGCCCGGGCCTGTTCCGGGTCGCTCATCTGCTGGCTCAGGCAGCCGTAGTCCGGCGCCTTGTAACCGCCGACACTGACGTCGATGCAACCGACCGGTTGCGCGGTGGGCTCAGCGGCCAGTGCCAAGCCCGATAGAGCGATCAACAACAGCGTGGTAAGGGCTGATGAGCGTTTCATTGAAGCCTCCTGGCGACCCCGGAAGAAGGGTTTCTCTAGTCCTCTAGTCTAGATCAACGCTTTCTGCCACTGGGTGATGGTTTTTTTGCAGTGAACGTAACATCAGGTTCATAAACAGCCCTCAGGATGACGATTTTCAGGAACACGTCAGCTGTGCAGGGACTTCGATCCGTGGCGGTGCGTCTGTTGTTCTTTCGCTTTCCCTTGGCGGGCCTGGTCCTGGCCGGCTGGCTGCTGGGCGGGATTTGCTCGTGCCTGGCGGCGGAGCCGGTGCAACTCGATCCCGAGGCGCGCCTGGACTTGGACATTACCGCCCAGGAGCTGGCCGGCGCACTGGATACCTTCAGTCGACTGACCGGAATGGCCGTGCTGGTGGACCGCGACCTGACCCGCGCACGGCGTTCCTTCGCCGTGCGCGGGCACTATCGGGCCAGCGAAGCCTTGAGCCTGTTGCTCACCGGCACCGGGCTGATGGCGCGTTACGCCCGGGCCGACGCCTTCACCCTGCAAGTGGCGCAAGTCAGCGAGCGGCCGGCAGGCAAGGGGGGCGAGAGTTCGGCTGCGAAAGCCATGGCGAGCAGCTATGCCCTGGCGATCCAGGTGGCGATCGAACAGGCCTTGTGTGCGTTGCCGCTGACCCGGCCGGGGACTTACCGGGCGGTATTGCAGGTGTGGATCGGGCGTGCCGGTGACGTCCAGTACAGCCGCCTGGTCAGTTCCACCGGAGATATTCAGCGCGATGGGGCGCTGGTGGCACGCTTGAGCGGTGTGCGGGTCAGGCGTCCTGCGCCGACGTCGCTGCATCAACCGATAACCCTTCTAATAACGCCGAATTCAGCAGGAAGCAGCATGGAATGCACAGAGCGGGAAGGAGCCTGAGAAGTATGAAGAATATCGGGCAGAGTCCGATGGTCCGGTTGTTCCTGACCTCCTATGACGACTTCAAGGCGCGCCTGCGCCGGCGCCTGGGTTCCGAGGATCTGGCCAACGACGTCCTGCACGAAACCTACCTGCGGGTCGATCGTATGGAGGCGCCGCTCAACCTCACCCAGCCCAACGCTTATCTGTACCGCATGGCGCTGAACATCGCCGCCGATCGCCGTCAGGCCGACGCGCGCTTGTTGACGGGCGAGGAAATCGAGGAGCTGTTGCAGGTCAGCGATGAATCCCAGGACCCAGAGCGGGTCGTGGGTGGGCAGAAAGAGATCCAGTTGCTGCTCAGCGCCCTGTATGAACTGCCGCCACGGCGACGGCGGATTTTTATCGCGGCGCGTCTGGAGGAGGCGCCGCACCTGGAAATTTCCCAGCGTTTCGGGATTTCCACGCGCATGGTCGAGAAGGAGTTGAAGGCCGCCCTGGGGCATTGCGCGGCGCGCCTTGAAAGAAAAGTGATTCAGCGGTTCGGTCCCGGTGCGGGAAAACCGTCTAGGTAATAGACCAGCAAAATCTTCTTGAGTACCTGCGCGCTTGAACACGACTTCCATCACTGATTCCCGGGCCGGCGAGACCGCTCGACTGCACAGCGAAGCCCAGGATTGGCTGATCCTCCTGACCTCGGGGCGGGCCACCGCCGCCGATGCCCGGGCCTTGCGCCAGTGGTGCGCGCAGAGTCCGGAACACGCCCAGGCGTTCGAGCGCAGCAAGTCGATGTGGCACTCCCTCAAGCCGGCCGCCTTGCAATTGCAGCATCCTCCCCGTGCCCGGCAGTTCGGCCGAAGGGCTTTTCTCGGCGGTGCCATTGCGGCGTCGGCGGCATTTTTCCTGGTGCGTGAAACGATACCCGGCGGTTTTTCCGGGCTGGGTGCCGATTACGTCACCGAAGTCGGCGAGCAGCGGCGCATCGACCTGAGCGACGATATCCGCCTGGAACTCAATACCCAGACCCGGATCAATCGCCTGTCCCCGGCAGGTGGCGGCGCGCAGATCGAACTGGTCAGTGGTGAAGTGGAGGTGGTGACGCGTTCGCGCGAGTCGATCAGCGTCCAGGCCGGACCGGGCTGGTTGCAGGCCGATCAGGCGCGTTTCAACTTGCGTCATATTGACCAGAGCGTTTGTGTGACCTGTATCGAAGGCTTGCTGACGGTGCAGGTGCAGGGCCGCAGTATCCGTCTGGAAAGCGGTCGACAACTGACTTATGACGCCCTGCATACCGGTGAGCCGCAGACGGTCGATGCGGCGAACGTGATCGCCTGGCGCAACAAGATGCTGGTGTTCAATGACGCGACCCTGGCCTCGGTGATCGACGAGATCAATCGCTATCGCCCGGGCATGCTGGTGCTGCTCAATGCCGAGCTGGGCAAACGCAAGGTCCAGGCGCGTTTCAGCCTCGATCAACTGGCCGGTGTGGCTTTGTTGATCCGGGATGCCTACGGAGCCAAGTGCACCGAGTTGCCGGGTGGCGTGGTGTTGCTCAGCTAGCGAGGCCCGCTATTCCAACGGGCCCAGCACTTGCCGATAACGCTCCGGCCCCTGGGGCGTATCACGCACCAGGGTGATCTCCAGGCCCTGGGGATTATCCTGATGATTACCGCCCAGGTTGCGCCAGCCCTTGCCCGGTTGCCAGACCCGCAAGTCCATTTCCCGCACCTGATTCAGCACGGCCACGCCATCCTTGGCCGCCGGCAACGGGAATTGCATGCGCGCCGGTCCCGCAGCGCGATACAGGGTGCCGCCCTGCAACCACCAACGCACCCGTTGCAGTGCGCCGTCCTGCTGCGGCGCGGCGCGGATCAGTTCCAGGCGGAAGCCCTTGCGCTCGGCGCTGCGTACGCTCAGGGCTGCGGGGGCGGGCGAAGGTTCGTGCTCGGTATCCACCACTACCGGCTCCACCAGTTCGATACCCGCACGCAACGCCACATCGCGCTCCAGTTGCCCCAGCGCCGCCAGCAGTTCGCGGGTCTGCCCGGCGCTGGCCTTGAGGTGTTCGTCGGCGCGGTTGACGCTGTCCAGCCCGCGCCAGGCGATCACGCTGACAATCGCCATCAGCATGATCGCGACCATCACTTCGATCAGGGTAAAGCCTTGCTGGCGCTTGTTCATTGCACTTTCACCTCGCCGGTGGCGCTGCGCAGTACATTGATGCTGTGCTGGCCGTCGGAGAGCGACAGGCGCAACGGCGCGCCGATCCATTCGGCGGTCAGCAGCAGGCTTTTGCCCGGGTCGATACGCACCTGCATCGGCGTGCTCTGCCAGGCGCGGGGACGCAGTTGCGGGTCCTGGGCGAATTGCTCGACACCGCCCTGGTCGTCGCCACGGCTGAAGCGATAACCCTTGCTGTCGCTCAGCCAGCGAATCGGCCGGCCATCGGCCTGGACTTCGGCCTGGGCCACCTGCAGGGCCTGGGCCAGGGTCTCGGCATCCTTGCGCAGCAGGTGCAATGGGTCCGGCTTGATGCTCAGGCCAATGGCCGCGCTGGCGATACCGATGATCACCAGCACCACCATCAGTTCGATCAGGGTGAAACCGGCCTGGGGGCGCACGACATCCATTCGACAAGGGCTCCTTGGGGGTAGATACATGCTGCGCCGTGAAGATGATGGGCGTGTGAAATAAAAACGTGAGAATTGATCGGTAGTCTTATGTTTCGGATCATTGTCGAAAAGGACCTCAAGCATGCAATGGACTCACCGTTTTTCCCCGCCACAGCTGGTCCAGGCGCTGGCCTTGCTCGCCGCCCTGGCCGGCGCGCTGATCTGGTCCAGCCTGTTGCTCAAGCCCGCGCCATCGTTGTTGCCCGAAGGCCTGCCGCAAGCCGCCGGCACCCGCAGCGACAACCCCGCCTTGCAATGGTTTTCCAACCAGCCGGCGGTACTCGATATCAAGGTCTCCGGGGTCATGGCCGGTGTGCACGGGGCGGTGGCGATCCTCAGCCTCAACGACGGCCCACCACGCAGCTTTCTCGCCGGCGAGCTCCTGAGCCAGGGCGTGCGCCTGCTGGCCATCGAGCCCGAGGGCATTGTTGTCGAGCGCGGCACGGAAAAACTCCACCTGAACGTGACCCGCCTCAGCGCTGCGCCGTTCCTGCCGAAGCTGACCCGCCCTTGAGCACGGTCTGGGCCGGGCTCAGCACGGTTTCCAGTTGGGCCAGTGGCGGCGCCTCGCGGCTGCGATCGAGGACCAGGATATCGACCTTGAACAGACCGGCGCCGAACGCGCCGATCATCTGGTCGCAGCGCAACATCAGCCGGCCCTGATCGCATTCGAAGGACTTGCGTCCGACGGGCAGGCGACCTTCCAGGCGCAATTCCGCCAGACGGCTCTGGGCCGCCAGCAAGGCGATGGATTTGTCCCGCAACAGCCCGTTGCTCTGGGTCATCACCCCGGCCATGCGCACGGCGGCGGACAGCGCGACGGCGATGATGGTCAGCGCCACCAGCACTTCGATCAGGGTGAAACCACCTTGGTGGTGTGGACGGGGCATCAAGTCGACTCGAGAGGGGAACCCAGGCTCAAGACTAGGGGGCTTGTTTGACCGCCTGCTGACCAAAGCTCCCGAGCTTTTCGCAACGACTTGCTGTTGATTCTCCTTCGGCCCTTAACTGTCCCTGTGGGCACCACTCACCGGCAGGCGGCTGCCGAGACGATACCGCGACGATGGATGGGTCAGGCGAACATAGGTGACAATCTTGTTCTGGCTCCAGGTCCGCCGTACCAGGATCAGGCACGGCTCCAGGGCGTCGATCTGCATATGCCTGCTTTCGTCGCTGCTGGGATGCCCGGCCTCGACAATATGCTCCATCTCGTCGGGGCGAATGACCTGAAGCAGATAGCGCGCCGGTTGCAACTGTTCACCGAACTCCTGTTGCAGAAAGTCCGGCACCAGCTCGGGATTGACGTAGCGATCCTCGAACTGCACCGGCACGCCTTCTTCACTGTGCACGCAGATCAGGTGAAACACCGACGAGCCGGTGGGCAGCGCCAGGGCGGCGGCCACCGGCATCGAGGCGGCCTCGCGGCCCAGGTGCAGGACCCGGCAGGAATAGCTGTGCCCACGGGCGATGATTTCATCGGCAATATTGGTGATGCGCAGCAGGTTCGATTGCGGCTTGCTTTCGGCGACGAAGGTGCCGACGCCGGAGATCCGCAACAGATGACCTTCTTCCGTCAGCTCGCGCAAGGCCCGGTTGACGGTCATGCGCGAAATGCCCAGTTCCTGCACCAGGCGGTTTTCCGAGGGGATCAAGTCACCAGGCTTCCATTCGCCGCTGCGCAGCTTGTCTTGCACAAAGTCCTTCGCGCGCCGATAGAGGGCTTGCGGTGCATTTTTGATCATGGGTCAGTCCGCATCTTTTTGAGCGGCAAGAACACTTGCCAGGGCTTTGAGAAAAAGGTCGTTATCCTCACAGCTACCGATGGAGACACGCAAGTACTCTGTGTAGCCGTTTTCACGCCAGGGTTTGACGATAATGCCCTTGCCCAGCAAGGCCTGGTTGATGGTTTCAGCGGGATAGGGCGTACTGAAGAAGAGGAAGTTGGCCAGCGACGGCGCGGTGTCCAGCCCCAGGTTCTGCAAGGCAATCACCATATGCCGGCGCTCATGGGCGACGTGGGCGAGGGTGGCTTGCAGGTGCTCTTCATCCGCCAGTGCGGCAATTGCCGCGGCCTGGGCCACGCGATTGATATTGAACGGTGTGCGCAGGCGGTCGATCAGGTCGGCCAGCATCGGGTCGCTGACGATACCGTAGCCGATCCGCAAGCCGGCCAGGGAATAGGCCTTGGAGAAGGTCCGTAGCAGGATAAAGGGCTTGCCGCTGGCCTGGATCAGTCCAAGGCAATCGGGATAACCCTCTTCGAATTGCGCGTATTCGTAATAGGCTTCGTCGAACACCAGCAGACACTGGGCCGGCAGCGCCGCCAACAGGCGTTGCAACTCGTCGGCGTCGAGGGTGCAACCGACCGGGTTGGAGGGGCAGGAAAACATCAGCAGGCGGGTTTTCGGGGTCAGCGCCTGAATCATCGCCGGCACATCGAAGCGGCCTTCATCGGTCATCGGCACGCCCGTTACCCGGGCCCCGGCGGCGATGGGATAGATAAAGTGCAGGCCAAACGAAGGCACCACCGTGACCACTTCATCACCATGGTCGAGGAACACCCGGCTGATAATGCTCAGCAAATCTTCGGAACCATTGCCGAACACCAGCTGATTGCCCGGCACGTGGAGCTTGGCGCTGAGGGCGGCGCGCAGCTCCAGGCAACTGGCATCCGGGTACAGCGCGATGCTGGAGCAGGCCAGGGCCATGGCGGCGGCGACCGCCGGTGCCGGGCCCAGTGGGTTTTCGTTGCTGCCCAGCTTGGCCACCCGGGTCAGCCCGAAACGTTTGCGCACCGCTTCCGTGCCGAGGCCGGCGTTGTAGCTGGCGAGGTCGCGCACCTGGGGGCGGGCGAGGAGTTGCAGTTCAGCAGCGTTCATACCGGAGAAGCCTCTTTGTTGTCTTGCCAGAACGCATTGCGATCCAGATAGTTCTGCAGGAATTGCTGCAGACGGGGGTGTTCGGTGTTGTGGAATATTTGCTGTGGGGTGCCTTGGGCCACTACCTGGCCCTGGTCGAGGAACACCACCGAATCGGCGACCTGTGCGGCAAAACCCATTTCATGGGTGACCACCACCATGGTCATGCCTTCCCTGGCCAGGGTCTTCATGACCTGCAGGACTTCGCCCACCAATTCCGGGTCGAGGGCCGAAGTCGGTTCGTCGAACAGCATGATGTGAGGCTCCATGGCCAGCGCCCGGGCAATCGCCACGCGCTGCTGCTGACCGCCGGAGAGCTGGATCGGATAGACATCGGCCTTGTGCGCCAGGCCTACTTTGTCGAGCATCGCCAGGGCACGTTGCCGGGCCTCGGCGCTGGACAGCTTGCGCACCCGCAGCAGGGCTTCGCTGACATTGCCCAGGGCGGTCATGTGCGGCCACAGGTTGAACTGCTGGAAGACCATGCCGATATTGCGCCTGACCTGATTGATCTGGGCTTGCGCCGCGCGTTTGCGGCCCTTGCCGTTGTCCGGCACGTAACCGAGCAGCTGGCCTTCGATATGGATCTCGCCTTCGTCGTACTCTTCGAGAAAGGCCATGCTCCGTAGCAGCGTGCTTTTGCCCGAGCCGGATGGGCCGATCAGGCACACCACTTCGGAATGCCGGACCTGCAGGTCGATCCCCTTGAGTACACGCAGGGCGCCGAAGCTCTTGCCGACATTGTGCAGGCGCACCATGGGTTGCGAGTCGCCGGGGAGTGGTTCGGGGGTCTTCATGGGGTCACCTTGTTTCGGGACAATGGGTGGCAGAGGGCGTTGTTGGATGTTCATTGCGGCTGCCTGCTCATAAAGCGGCCGACCCGGGTCTCCAGGTACATCCCCAGGCGTGAACAGAACTCCACCAGCAACAGGTAGCCGATACACAGCACCAGCAAGGTTTCGACGAAGGCGAAGGTTTGCGAGCCGATACCGGTCATGACCATGGTCAGTTCCGGGATGGTGATGATCGACAGCACGGCGGTTTCCTTGCACAGGATGGTCACCAGGTTGACCAGCGCCGGGAGGATGATCACCAGCATCTGCGGCAACTGGATGCGCAGGATGCATTGCCAGCGGGTGATGCCCAGACAGTCGGCCGCCTCCAGTTGGCCACGGGCCACCGACTCGAAACCGGTGCGGAAGATCTCCGCGAAGTACACGCTGCCATAGATGCCCAGCCCGAGGATCCCGGCGGGAACAGGGTCCAGGCTGAGGCCGAAGGACGGCCCGCCGTAATAGACCAGGAACAACTGGACCAGAAACGGCGTGCTGCGAATGACCTCGATAAACGCCCGTAGCGGTGCACGAATCAGGTTGTTGCCGAACAACTGGGCTACGGCAATCAGCAAGCCGAGGAACAACCCCAGGACCACCCCGGCGGACCAGGTGCCAAGGGTGACCGTGAAACCCTGGGCGATATCGTCGAGGTGTTCGGTAATGACCCGGTAGTCGAAGATCATGTCTGTTGCTCCTTCATGCGTCGTTCCAACAGGCCGCCGCAGAACGCCAGTGGAATATTGATCAGGCAATAGAAGCCGGCCAGCATCAGGTAGTCCTGGACGAACAGGTAGTCGCTGGCCGCCAGGTTCTGCGCGGTACGGGTCAGGTCGGCGAGGCCGACCACCGACACCAGCGAGGACGCCTTGATCAGCAGAATCATTTCATTGACCAGGGCCGGTAGAGTCAGGCGCACGGCTTGTGGCACGCGGATGCGGATCAGCATCTGGCGGGTGCTCAGGCCCAGCAGCCCGGCCGCTTCCAACTGCCCGCCGGGAATGGCGAGAAAGCCACCGCGGAGGATTTCGGCGATATAAGCCCCGGCGCACAACGACAGGCTGATGATCGCGGCTGTCAGCGGCGACACATTGGGCAGCCCTACCCGTGGCAGGAAGTAATAGACAAAGAGCAATTGCACCAGCAGCGGAATGCCGCGGAACACGAAAATGTAGCCGCCCCCCAGGCGCCTGAACAACGGCACCGGCGACAGGCGCAGGCTGGCGATCAGGATGCCGATGAAAAAGCCGATCACCAGGGCCGCGGTGGAGACCTCGAGGGTCACCAGCAGGCTGGTCAGCAACAACGGCAGGTTCTGCAAAAATAAAGGCCAATCGAACATTGCAGTGACTCCAACTCAGCTGATCGCCGGCCAGGCTTGGCCGGCGATCAGGTCCTCCAATGGGCGGGCGGATTTACCAGGTTGGGGTGAAGTCGGCTTGCGGCACGTTCATCTCGGCGCCCAGCCATTTTTTCTGCAAGGCCGCCAGGCGGCCGTCCGCATGCATTTTCAGCAGGGCGGCATCGAGTGCGGCGATCAGGCTGTTGGCGTCGTCATCCTTGCGTCCCAGGTAGGCGAAGTAGGAGGTCTTGCCGAACGGTGGCTGGACCACTTTGAAGG
>Ga0209888_1000055_pt1 | contig 81081 bp, 73 predicted proteins | sample OrgsoiDNA_201059_FD_185807 | JGI IMG/M metagenome (GOLD analysis project Ga0209888, IMG submission 185807) | Permafrost soil microbial communities from the Arctic, to analyse light accelerated degradation of dissolved organic matter (DOM) -... | ecosystem: Environmental > Terrestrial > Soil >...
GGCCAGCCGCTAATTTTTTAAATCCAGCCTGCTCAGAGCGTCTCTGGACCGCTCTCTCCCCTTATGCAAAAAGTGCCGTGTGGTTGCGATTTCCCAATTTTGTGTCCGGAGAAAAAAGCGATTGGGGGTTCATTTTCAATCTACCGCTCGTGAATACAGAAGACGACTGGAATGGCACGGCGCCCGAGTTTTTTGCGTCCAACGCAAGGGAAATTGATCGACGGTTTTTCGTGTCGGAAAAGGTGAAAAATCAATTGGTTGAGGCGGGCATGACCGGAATGAAATTCAAAAAAATGCCTTTTGGATGAGCGCGATCGCGCTGAGCGCCCTGCGAATAGCTTAGGTGTGGTTGCCGCAAAGGCCGTCTCCGGCGTCCACTGGCGCGCAACATTCAAGAGTTCACACTGGACTGTATTTGGAGCGCATGCTGGAGCCTTTGCGAAATGCAAAGGCGCTCGGCGGGTGTGCCGAGCTTGAAAAAGAACTCGCAAAAATGAAGAATGAGCTAAGCGCGGGAGGGTTGCAATGATTTTTTTTGAGATCACGCCGTCAACGAAAAAAGATCGGTATGAGTTTCCTCTGTTGAGTTGTTCGGATTCGGATCCTCTCATCGAATGGACCAAAGGCGTCCGCGCATCCACCGATGCGACAGCCGCCGCAAAGGTGCCAATGAATTTCGTGTTGCAATGGGGCCGCTCGTGGAAGGGCCAACCAATGGAGAAAAAGGCCGACTGGCCGGCCGCGGGGCTTCTCCGTCCGGCTTGTTCCGAGCGTTTTTGGAACATCGTGAAACCATTTGCAGATGGCGCAGTGTGGTTGCGATTTCCAAATTTTGTGTCCGGAGAAAAAAGCGATTGGGGATTCATTTTCAATCTACCGCTCGTGGACATAGAAGACGGCTGGAATGGCACGGCGCCCGATTTTTTTGCGTCCAACGCAAGAGAAATCGATCGACGTTTTTTCGTGTCAGAAAAGGTGAAAAATCAATTGGTTGAGGCGGGAATGACCGGAATGAAGTTCAAAAAAATGCCCTTGGACGAACAAGCTCAGCGTTCTCGCGGTGATCAAAAGCGCCGTTGATAGGAAGTCGGAAGCGTCGCGACAAGGGCTTGCAAATTGCCCATCTTCGCTCTATATTAGTGGAAACCCTAATATTCGCGGAGCGTCTCATGAACATTGCATTGATCTTGTTGGCCGTTTGCGGAGCCATCGCGGCTCTTGGCCTGGGCGTGGCCGCAACGGTGGCGCTCGCGACCCTTATTCCCCAAGAAACACTGTCGTTGGCGCAAGACCATGGCCGATTCGCAGGGCTCGAAGCGCAGGCAGAAACCGGCGCCTCAACGGGGCCTCGCGGCGGCAAGCGCGTTCGCACAAGCAGGGCTGTGCCCGCAAGGGCGTCAAGTCCAGCAGCGGGTTGGGCTGCCGCCTAAACGCCATCGAATGGCCATCGTCAGCGCGACTTCCAGCCTCCCGGCTGGACTGTGCGGACGCGATCGCGTAAAATGAGGGCTCACTTCAAAAGCCTCCATTTCCATGCCGACATCCGACAAAAATGAGTCCGCCCTGCCCGCGAACAAGCCAGCTCGCGAAAGAGACGCGAAGGCGCAGGCGTATTTGGATGAAGCGGTGCGGCAAGCCGCGGGGCACTCCTGGGCGGAGAGCCTGGAAGAAGCGTTGAAAAACGGCGGCGACCCAAAGGCGGCGAGCCCCAAAAGCAATAAAACGGCATTGATGATGGCCGCCGAAACCGGCAATAGTCGAGCATTGAAGACCCTGTTGCCGTTAAGCGAGACGAATTTCCAGGGGGCGCATGGCTTCAACGCGTTGATGCAAGCCGCGAGCGCAGGCCGCGCCCAGTGCATGAAGGCGCTGATTCCGGCGACCGACTTGACGGCGGTGTCAGAGTTGGGCCGAACGGCGTTGCACGTCGCGACGGAATGGGGCAGCGTCGAATGCGTGAGCCTTTTGATTTCTCGCTGCGATCCAGACGCTCAAGATCACGAGGGCGACAACGCCTTGATGATCGCCGCGACCTCCATGGCGGCCGATGAAGAAAGCGGGCGCCTAGTGCGGTTGTTGCTGGACGCCACCAAAAATCTGAAGGCGATGAACAAGCGCGGAGAGACCGCTTTGTTTCAGGCCAGCTCAATTCACTCCGAAATGGAGGCGTTCTTGCCATTGATTGGGAAAATTGACGCAAACATAAAAGATGAGAATGGAAAAACAGCTTTGATCGCATCCCTGGATCGGAGCGCCCAAGACACCGAATCCGCTCACGCCTGGAAATTGCTGCCGGTGAGCGATTGGAATCTGGCGGACAACGACGGCTTGACGGCTTTTGACCATGCCGCGAGCAATGGACATTGGGACATCGCCGATTTCATGGCGGAGAAAACGCCCCGAGAAAAGGTCGACGCCGCCTTCCAGTGGAGCGGAAAGCATAAAATGCCGCGTTGGGCCGCCTGGCTCGAAGCGGAGGAAATGGCCGCCGCCATCGGATTGCCAAAATCAACGAGCGCCAATGGCGAAGACTCGGCCAACGCGCATTCGCGGACCATGGACGAGGGCGATGCCCCTCGCGCAAGTCGGCGGGCACCTAAATCTCTCTGAGCGGTCTTCCGGGGCCCAATCGTTGGGCTCAATGGTTAAAGCCCGGTCAAATAGAACCGTAGGCAGACCGAGATTCCAGAGCTATGTTCATGTTTTTATGCGAATAATCTCTAACGCTTCACATGCCCGCCACACGAGGTGGGGCGGCGAGGCCGCAAGGTTTACCGGGGTTTGCGAAAGCTCGCACAGCAAGCTTCGACAACCATCTCAACGCTTAGAGATTATTCGCGCCTAAGCGTTGACTTCGACTCCAAATGTGTTATTTTGTTATCAACACATCCGCCACACGTCAAAGCTTTCTTCGGAAAGCGCGTTTCGAAAGAAACGTCGTGCAAAAGGCGGATTTTTTGCGTCTATCACACGTCTAAAATTCACGAAAAAGCGTCTTCGCCGCCGCAAATTCTTCAAAAATGATAAAACTCTGGTTTTGTTCAGTTCAGACTGTCCCGTCGAATGTTGTTAAAAATTATATTGAATATAGTCGAGAGTTTTTTCTCTTTGGATATCAGTTTTCCACGGCATTCGCGGCAACGCAGACGTCGAGCCAATGCGCCCCGTGGCCCGGCTCGATACGCCTTGAAGGAGGGCCGCGCAATTGGCCACTTTAGAGGTCGCAATCGCCAATGTTGACCGGTTATGCGAATAATATCTAACGCTTGACAGACTTTTCGCACGGGCCTCCGGCTGCTACTTGGTAAAATTGGCAAGTGGTTGGCAGGCCCGAGCGCCAAGGCTCGGAGACCACATCAACTCTTTGAGATTATTCGCATTTTTTCTGACGGTGGCCTTTTGGCTTCGCCCGCGGTAAAATAAGGGAATGGAGTTGAGAGATCGACGGCGTGGGGCTGGTTCCAGCGATTTTGTCGCAGAGCATGCGCGAAGGCCATGCTTGATCGTTTTTTTCTTCCAACCCTTTATCGCCGAAATCCATTTTGCGGCCCTGTTTGTTGCCCTGTTCCCTGCGCGGTCTTCCATGAATTTGCCCGAACCTCTCCCTTTTTCGATGACGGCCATCCAGTCGCCCGTCCTTGAATCAATGATATACAGCCTGCGCCACAAATACGCGGGAGCGGCGCTCGATGAGGCGAAAAATAGGACAGCGTGGAAGCATCGGCCCGTGGGGACGCTTCGGCAGTGGGAAACGCTGTTGGGCCTTTGCCGCGCTGCCCGAGACAACGATGAGCGCCCAGAGGACGCGCTGCGTTTTGAACAGCAAATGCCCTTTCAAAAGAATTTCTTGGCCGCTTTGGCCGATTGCGCGCTGAATGAACGAAATTGGCGTCTGCCCGCGAGCGTGAACGCGGAGTGCGGATTTCGACTTGTGATGGCGGCGATGGCCCCGCAGCGCGAGCATCAAAGCTATCCAGACGTGATGAGGCATTTGGCCTTGCGGCTAGCCGAACTCGGAGCAGATTGGACCATCTCCGCGCTGGCGGAAATCGACCGGGCCGCGGGCCACCTGTTCACCCCGGATCAAAAAGCAACCGCGTTGTCGTCATGGGCCATTTCGCGCGGTTATGTCGCGAATGCCCTGGTTTCCGCAGAAAAAACCAATGGCCGGCGATTCATCGAGCAATTGGAAAAGATTGGCTGGGTGTCTCCCGCGAGTTACCCACGCGAGGCTCTCGTGCGCGTCAAAGACGCCTTGCCGACTCAGACCGGAGTCGCGATCGCCGTGAGCGTCTTGCTTGAGCGGATGGATGTTGAGGCCTGCGCGGTCAAGGAGTGGCGAGCCATGCAGAGCTCCGCCGAACGCCGCAAAAGCAAGGCGAGCCCTGACGTCGCCGGCCTGTGGGATGATGTGGCGGAGCGAGCCAAAGCCAGCGCTGACACGCTGCTGCTCAGAGCCGTGGTCAACCGCTCGGTGAAAAAAGCCTCCGAGAAAAAGGCGCGAGTTTCGAAAAAAGGCATCGTGGATACTCTCCCCTTGGCGGGCAAGATTGAGGGGCAAACGGTGGAGAAGGCCGGCGAAGACGATGAAACCGAAAAACCGCGCGCAAAACGCCGATTGTGAAGAGGCAGGCCAGCATGAAAAACGCACGCAGCTCACTGCGCCATGAAGACCGCCAATCCAGGAGCCTCAGCCATGGCCAATGAATCTGTGCGCGGCGCTGACGGGACCAACAAAAAGAGCGGCTCGAGCGCGCCACTGACGCCGGCGGAGAAAAAAGTTGAGCGCCGATTGCTCACGCAGCTGGCTGACGCCATCGCAAGCGCCGATCCGGAAGACGTGCGCAAAGCGATCGAGGCAGGGGCGAATCCTCGGCTCGTGGCGACAAAAAACGCGATTTTAGACAGTGGCGTCGGCGGTTTTTTGATGGAAGGTTTGACTCCGTTGATTTTCGCGACTTATTTGGGGTTTGAGGAAATCGTTGAGATTCTTTTGCCGGCAAGCGCCGTGAATGCGCGAGACAACCATTTGAACGCAACGGCTTTGATGCGCGCGGCAAGCGGCGGCAAGGCCAATCTCGTCCGGATGTTGCTGAAAGCGGGAGCAGATCCGGCTCTGTCGGACAAAATGGGAAGAACCGCGTTGATGGAAGCCGCGGCAAACGCAGCTTTCGAATGCGTTCAGATTTTGTTGCCCCTGAGCGATCCCAATGCGGTCAACGAGAACGGCGAAAACGCCTTGATGATCGCGTGCTATGAAGCCCAGGAAGAGGGGGGCGCGCAAACAGTCGCCGCGCTCCTGGACGCCACGGCCAATCTGGACGCGGGAGATGCAAAGGGAGAAACCGCGCTCATCAAAGCCGTTCGCGGTCGCTCAAACCCGGCGGTTTACAGGCAGTTGTTCGGGCGGGTTGATCCGGATGTGTTGGACCAATCCGGCTTCACCGCCCTGATGTGGGCGGTCTTCTTCTCAGTCCAGCGCGCAACGCGCGATTTGGCGACTGTCAGCGATTTGTCCAAGCCTGGGCCGAAAGGACGAACCGCCTTTGACTTGGCGGTGCGGCACAAGGCTTGGGAGGCTGCTGATTTGTTGTCGCTCGGCTCCCCGCGGAAAGCCGTGCAAAAAGCCTTCAAGAACGCGGGGGAAACGAATATGCCGCGATGGGCCGCGCTGATCGAAGCGGAGCAATTGGCCAAGATCGTTGTGAAGAAGGCTCCTTTCCATCAAAAAGGCTCTGAGAAAGAAAGCGAAAACGAATCCACCGTTAAAAGACGGCCAAAATCGTTGTGATAGCAATTCGTGGGCTATCGTTTAAAGTTGCGCTCAGAGTCCAAGCCGAACATGAGGGCGCTCTTTTCGGATGGCCCCAACGGCCGCATCAGCATCAGGAATGAGGCCATTTCTTTCGGCAGCAAGCAGAAACGCGTAAAGCCCCGCCAACCGGCAAGACGCAGGAAGAGAGTTTTGGTTATTCTCAAACCAAGCGTCTTCATACAAAACAAGAATAGGGTCTTCACTAGGATGGTGATGAATGAGCCAGCTTTGGACAGACAATTCGCCCAAATTTCGAGAATTTAGAGGGTGTTCGCCTCGCGATATTTTTTCAGCTATTTGCGCGCCAATTGTGGTGGGTTCAACAGTGATGGAGTCGATATTCCGGAGATAAAAATCACGGATACGGAGTTGGATTTGCGTAGGGTTGGAAACCATAGGCAAATCAATCGTTTCGTTTTTGACGACATCGGTTATGCGAAAATCAAATTCGAGCAGCAAGTGCAAGAGATTCGCGGCTGCCAGTGAAATAAGAGGTCCAGAATCCGCAATGAGGATGGCGCTCATTTTTTAATGAGAGCGTGAAGCGCGAGCCGAGGTTTGTTGTCCTTGACTCTTTCTTCTGGGGAACAAATCCTGGATATTATCTGCTTGGGCTTGCGCTTTGGCTTTGTCCATGACAAAAATTTTAAGTCCATTTTCATCAAGCAATTCGACAACCCGGCTGGCGTCTGCAAGCCCTAAATCATAAGCAGCAGCCATAAGGCCAAGTTTTCCTTGCGAAACCTTGCGCAAAATGGCGTGCTGATCAACATCAGAAACTTGCTCTTCCGCAAGAAGGCTATTCGCGATAGTTGAATATTTCGTTAGCATGTCATCGCGTCCACGGGGGACTCCTTCGGTATTTTCTTTCGCCGTTTCTTTTAATGCTTTAAGACCAATCGCCAAAGACAGTTCAAGCGCCTCTGGAAGCGACACGCGAAATTGAGCGGCAAGTTTTTCGGCCAACGCCAAAAAACGCTCGTGCGCAGCAATTTCAACAATAACTTTTTCCATGGTCGTCTCCGGTCAGAGATTTAGTATCTCATAAAAAAGGGGCTTGTGTCAATCTCGATAGCCAAAATCTATGAAAGCTGCGAGACGTCTATTTATGAACACAAATGCCCTGTTCGGCATCGCGACAATCAAGGCCATTGCAACCATGGGGCATCCTCGGGCGGCCGTCAAAAAAGAACGAAAAAAAAGAGTTTGCCCAATTGAATTCCTTGTGTCGAGAAAAAGCGAAAACCGAACTCTTTGCGACCAGTGGCGGCTCCGCGGGTTGGCCAGTCCTCCGCAAAAGGGGAAAATAAGGTAAAATAAGAGACGCCGAGAACTTCGCCACCCTGGGCGGGCAATCGCCAGATTGGTTCGTTCACCCCAGCGCGATCTCAGCGCATCCGTTTTTTCACGCTCTCTTTGCTCAGCCCCGCCCTATGCCACTCCCAACCCCAGAACAAGACGCGCAACGCCAAAAGAAAAATGAAATTGCGATCGCCGCGGTGAGCGCTCAGGCCTCGACGCTTCCGGAGGTGGCCGCGTGGCGCGAAGAAAAGCAAAAGGCGACGGTGGCTTCAAAATGGGGCGGGTCGGCAAACTGGATGAAAGCCGCCGATCGCGCGAAGGCGGCCCCTAATTTGGCCGCGTTATGGCCCAATGCTCTGGCGGCGGTGGTGGAGCGCGCGAGCGTGGAGTTCACGCGGCTCGCCGCGCTCGACAGCCTGATTTTAAACGGCTCCGAAAAAGAGGGCGAGAGAGCGCGAGAGGCTCGCGACGACGCTCGGCAAAAAAGCCGAGCGTGGGACTCAGAGATCTCCGATTTGGTGAAGGATGCCCTTTGCGCGGAATTTCAGCGAGAGTGCGTGGAAAATCTGGGGCTTTTGATGAAAAAATTTGAATTTGCGACCCATAAGCCCGGCGAGTTGGTGATGCTGCACGCCGTGAACCGCAATGTGTTTAAATACAACCCGGAAAGCAATTCAAAAAACAAGGCCGCAAAGTTAGCCTATTTGGCGTCTGATGAACCGGCGGTGATTGCATTCTTTGAGGCGTGGGCCGCGCGCGAAGAAAACGAACGACAAAAATTAAATTTTCAGCGCGCAGACCTTCAGCAATTTCTGGGCGGTTGCATCGCCGACATTTTGGCGGGGACGACTCGTGTCGGCGGGAAAATGGAGATCGCGAAGCCTTTGATTCAAAGAACGCTGAGCGTCTTGAATCCGGGAAACACCGCGGGGGATTGCGATTGGACAAATCTGGGAACGCGAGTCGCGTCCGACATGAAGCGCTCGTTCGCAAGCGTGGGGCCGGCGTGGGATCCGTTGTTTGATTGGTTTGACCCGGATTTTTGGGTAGGCGTGAAAGGCGAAGTGGGCGCGCAATCCAAGCTGGGCCGGTGGACGCTGAATCATCTGCGAGAAGCCGCGAAAAAAAATCCCCGAGGAGAAATCGCGAAAGACTTATGCGCACAGGCCTGGATCAGTCTAAATCGCAAAGAAATCGAAGCCTTGGAGACCGCGCTGCCCGGCGTGAGCGAAGCCTTTTTGCCGGCGCTCGCAGTCAACCAAGGTTTCTCGGTTCAGGGAGATTTGACGGACATAAGCTGGTCATTGAAAAAACCCGTGGCGCAGTGGATTTTGCCATTTTTGGTGCGCGCGGGAATGCCAGCAGAGGACAGCGATTTGGAAAAAAATGGAGGCGAGGAGTCTCCGCGCGCCTGGATTTATGCCAACAAGAAGCAATGCGTGGCAGCCCTGATGGCGGCCAATGCCTCACTGATCGGAAAGAAAATCGCCAAAGAAGTGAAAGCCGCGTCGGCCGCGACGATCAACGCCCACTCGACAGAATCCACGCAAGAAGGCGCAACGTCCAAGAAACTGGCGCCAGCGCCCAAAAAGAGAACTCATCGAATTTGACGCGCAGCCGAAAGCTAATTCACAATCCAAGTCGCGAGCCATTCCGCGATTCAATTCGCAGTAAATCCACCAGTCAACTCGACCATGAGCCAATCCTCAATCCCTTTCACGCCAAAAGTGGTGAGCCTGCCCGCGCGGGCGGTGTCGCCGGCCAGCGCTTCAAGCGTCGAGCAAAAAGAGGCGTTGAATGCAGGGCCGTCGGCCATGGCCCACTCGCCAGAGCCGATGCCTCAGGCCCTGAGCATGCAGGCGTTGGCATTGAAATTGCGCGCGCGAACAATCGACGAATCGCTGGCCGATGACATTTTGGCGTCCCGCCGCGCGGGCGTCGATTTCACCGCCCGCGTGGAGCAGACGGGCTTCCGGCAGCATGGAGCAGGAGGCGTCAACAGAAACTCGTTGTTGGCTCTGTTTTTCCTGAGAGCGGAGGCCAAAGAGACAAGCGCCGCCACGCGCATTGAGTTTAGATCGGTTGTGGAGAGCGCCCCAGGGCCAACCAAAGCCAAGCGGGCTGCGTTGGCCGCGGGATTGGGCGAGACGCTCGAGGAGCGCGAGGAGGGCGAAAAGATGTTTGCGACACTGGTGGCTGACAATGCCAAGGCTGCCCGGCAGCTGGCGCGCGAATGGACGCCCAGCCCGTCCAATCGAGCGATGGCGCACAACTTGCGCGAAGAGGGCCGAGACATTGACCGTTTGAGCGGTTGGGCCAGCGAGGCGCAAGCCTTTTTCGGCGCCCGAAAACGCTGGGAGCGCGTCGCCGAGCGCGTCCTTCCAGCGTTTTCCTTGAAAGAGCTCCTGGACGCCAGGCTGCCGTGGGAATGCTTGGTCATGGCGCCGTTTTCCGCCCGCCAAGCCCTATTTGAAGAAGCGAGGCGCGAGCCTGTCCTTTGGGTGGACCACGCAGACCACACGCCGCTTTCAGCGATTTGCTTGATGGCCGGCCAGCCTTTCGCGCCGGAAGAGCGCACGGCCCTTTTAGCTCAATTGAGAGCCTCTGGCTCCCCGGGCGCGAGCTCCAACGAAAACAATCCTTTTTTTGTGTTGGCCGTGCGCGCTTTGGAAAACAAGCCTTTGGACGAGGAGTTGTGCCGGGCGCTGCGGGCGGCGGGGCACACGCCGTCGACACCGGGCCGAAATGGCGAGACCGCGATGGATTTGGCGCAAGGCGGAATCGACCAGATGGAAGGCTATTCTGCGAGTTCCAACAAAAGCCAAGGAAACGAGCAGATTCGCCAATTCTGGGAAAACATGTTCGTGCGGTTGGAGCACGCCGATCTGCAAGCGGATATTTTTCCTCTCGAAAATGACGCCACGGCCGACAGTGCAAAATCTTCGGGGCCGGCGCGCGTTTCGCGTCGGATTTAACGGAATTTTAATGTTTTTTACGCAAGCTGTGCAATATCGAGGAGGAAAATGAGCCAAAATCACACCCCCACTGAACAACCTCGTTCATCCTTTCCAGCCGGAGAAAGCGCGAAAGCCGTTTTCGAACGGGAGCAGGCTGTTTTAAAAAAACAAACGGCAGATATTCAGCGGCTGGCGGATCGCATGGGGCGGATGGAATGGTCCGAATCGCTCGCGGAGGAATTGCTGGCCGCGCGCGAAGCCGGTGTCGACTTCACTCAACGCCTTGCGAAAAAGGCCGGCGCGCGAGGAGTAGCCGCTCCGAAAATATCATTGTTGAAAAACTTATTTCAGCGCCAGGAAGCGCAGGAAACGCTTGCCGGCGCGACATTCAACTATGTCCAGCGAGTCCAGGTTGATCCCGATCCGGGCGCTCACAAAAATTCGCAAGAAGCGATCGATGCGGGAATCGTCGCCGCCATGGGAGAAACAGAAGAGGCTCGCGACAACGGCGTCCAAACGTTAGCGGATATTGTGAATGCAGGAAATGAAGCGCGAAAGGCATTGGCCGCCACAACGCAATCCCTGGGTGAGCCCCAAACGGCGCTATTGCGCGAATTGATGAAGGCCGCGCCCGGAGCTGAGCGCCTCTATGAAGCAAGCCAGGTCTATCGGCAATTCGCGGCTCGCCGCGAGCAGTGGGAAAGGCTGACAGAACGCATTCTATCCGTGTTTTCGCTGCGAGAGCTATTGACCGCGGGCGTTGAGTGGAGCCAATTGATGTTGGCCCCGTTAAAGACACGGGACGCCTTGCTGAAAGAGGCAAAAGAAGCCCCCGTTCTCTGGGTTGACGAATCGAACCACACACCGCTATCCGCGCTGAGCCTGATGTCGCGGCATGTCTTTTCGCCCGAAGAGCGCACCGCGCTGCTGGCGGATTTGAGGGAGGCGCTGGCGCCCGCAGCAAGCCCCAATGAAAACAACCCATTCTTCGCATTGGTTTCGAGAGCGAGAGACACGCCATTGGATGAGGAAATGTGCAGGGCTCTGCGAGCCGCAGGCCTATCGCCGTCAACACCGGGCAGGGACGGCGTCAACGCCATTGATTTGGCTCGCGATTGCATCGGAATCGAAGAGGGGATGCAGACGGGCTTTCCTCACAACGCGGGTCGCGAAGATCTTCGAGACTTTTGGGAGAAGGCGTTCGCGCGCTTGGAGCACGAAGATTTGTTGACGCAAATCAACCCAGCGCGCTCAGTCGACACAAAGAAAATCGGCGTTGAATCCTCGGGCGCCATTCCAGTTCGGGCGTCGCGCCGGATATGAGAGCCAAGCCACAAGCGCGGCGCGTCAGCGAGGTCAGACGGAAATAGCCCGCGCCGCCCATTTCAAACTCTGCGCGCGCCTTTTGTTTTGGTTTTTTTGGACGCACGGGAGGTTTTGACGGCCTCCTTGACGGAGTTTTCGTCGGCCGTCGCCGACAGTGGCTCCGCAGACGCGCTTTGCAGCATCGCCTCCTGCATTTCTCGTTTTTCCTGGCTCGCGGCCAACAATTTGGCGGCATGTGGCATGAGCGTTTTCATCGCCGCGAGCGCTGCCTCTTCTGCTGCTTTCAGGCCCCAAACGGAGCACAGGACATCGACCATGCCCCAACGGGAATCAGACGCCGCGAATGCAATCGCCGTCATGCCATCGCCGGAAATGGCCGATGGGTTGAAGGCCCGTGCCACGTCCACGACAAAATCACGAATGTGTTTTGGCATCCGATGGTCCAAATGAAGGGCATAAAACAAAGCGGAGCGTTTTTCGTCGTCAAGCAGGTTGGCGTCAGCCCCTGCCCTCAAAAGCGCTTGGACATTTTGTGTGGCGTCAGACAGCGCCATCCACATGAGAGCGGTGCGCCCCTGCGCATCCACGGCGTTGACGTCAGAAATCGCCAAAACGGCGTCAAAAACTGCCGGATCGGCGTTGAATTGGCAAGCGACGTGCAGCAAAGAATCCGAGTCCTCAATCTGGGTTGGGCAGCCTGCGGCGCGCAGATATTCAAAAATTTCGACGTTGCTGGTGATCGCCGCGGCCAGCCAGCCGTCCTCAGCGCTGACCAAAGAATCCTCGTGCACCGCAAAGCGATTCGGCCGCGAATTCCCGAAGTCAATTTCCTTGCCCGCTCGCGCAAGCGCCGGCAGATTGCAATCGTGAATGGCGGCTGTCGCGACCAACTCCCATTGCTCCTGGGTCAAGTCGCCAGACTCAAGTTCAATGGCCAGTTCAAGCAAAAGCGCCGAGTCGCCAAGATCTTCCGCGGCATGAATCGCCGCTGCCAGAATTCGTTCGCTGGATTTAGGGCACGCATAATCCGCGGCGGCAGCTGATTTTTTCTTTGAAAGTTGGTTTGCCATGCAGTGTCCCGGGAAGGTGATTCAACCGATGGAGAAACGGAAAGAGGAGATTTGCAGTGTATCGCAAAAGGCTTTCCTGCGCCCGTCAAAGAATGCGCTCGGACGGCGGCGTGGCGAGAAAAAGACATCACTTTCCTTCCCCAACGAGAAAGATGTGGCGAAAGCGAGGGCAGGATGGTCGGACACGAATTGGCGGGAGAGCGCGTCTCGCGGAAAGCAATGGCGTTGTGAGCGCCAGTGCCGCGAACGCGAGCAAGCATCCAACCGCCAACCACTTGGCGCCGAGGCGGTTTGCCCCGGAAAAGAACCGCGCGCCATGATGGACACCGCGAGTTGCCCGAGCGATAATAAGCCATCCCTTTTTGCATTATTGAGATCGCCCATGGCTTTGTCCAAACCCGTTGTTCCTCTGTCGCCCCAGCCGCAGGACTCTCTCATGGCGCGCCGTTCGCGCGAAAGGCAGGCGGAGGCGCTCAATCAGTCGACCATGGAAATGTTCAAGGCCCTGGCCGAAAGCAGCCCCGCGGCCGCGGCCATCGCGCGCAATTCCCTGATCGAGACCAATCCGCGGCTGGCGTGGGCGCTCCACGGAATGCTGTCGAAGCATCACGGCGACGAGCCGGGCGCGAGCGTTGAGGCGACCGTGGAAGAGTTGAAGGAGGAGCGCGAAGCCCGGAGTTCATCGCGATCGCGCGACGACTCTCCGTTGGCGGGCAGCTGGGTGGCAATCAGCGCGAAAACCGCGTTGAATCCATCCTCTGCTGCGCGCGCGGCGTTGAAAGAAAAAGATTTGGACGCAAACGGGCGAACGCCGGCGCAGGCCAGCGCGAAAAACGCTTTTGGGGCCCGGACGGCGTTTCGCCTCGGGTTGCGGGCCATATCGCGCAATGAGCGAGACGACGCGTGGCGACGCAGCGCGGACCGGCCCAAAAGCCTCAAAGAGGCAGACGCCGCCCCCATCGACGCCTTGCGGGCGGTGGCGGCCAATGTGTTGCGAGGCCCTTTTTCAGATGGCGATTGCATGGCGTGGCTGCGCGTCGTGGCGTCGGCGGGAAAAACCCGGCCCGAACAAGTGGATTTGACGGAAACGCCGCCCTCCGAGGAAGAAAAAAGGGCGCGGGCTCGGGCTCTGGCGGCCATGATGGAGAACAAGCGATTCACCATGCCAAAGCCCACCCCAAACGAAATCCTTCGCCGCGAGGAATGGCTGGCGACGGTAAGGGCTTTATCGACCGAAAGGCCCGCGGTGGAGGATTTGGAGTTCTGGCTTCGGGAGGCTCTTGCGGCCAAGCGGCCAGCCGTCGCGCGCGCGGTCGCGGACGTTTTGAAGGCTCAGGGCGTTTCGCGCGAGCATGGCTTTGGATTGCACGAGGGCCTGAACTACGGAAAAGGACGCCATCGCGGATGGAGCGACGAGGATTTCCGGCTCGATTGGCGAATCAGCGGCGACAAGGACAACGAAACCCGTCGCCGATTTGGCGACCAACAATTCGAATGGCTCGACGACGAGCTTTGGAAGACCGATTCGGCCAAGCCCGCTCAGTTTTTCGGGGGCAGAAATCCGCGGACCGCGAACACAAGCGCCTTTGTGCGCGCGGGCCCCTTCGCGTTGTCGATGCTGCAGGGCTTGGGATGGGAATGGCTTCGCGACGCGGGGCTTGCGCCCATGCCGGCGGAAATGGGCCTGATCGCGCGCCTCGCGCCACTGGAGGACTACAAAGCGTTGGCGGAATGGATGGCCGAGGAGTTCACTCTCGCGCGCGACACGCAAAAGGCGTTGGAAGCGCAAGAAGCCGCCCAAAAAGAAGCCGCAGAAAAAACGGACGCTCAAAGACACGATTTCCAAGTCCTTCCCGACTTCGCCGGGCAGTGGGGCGGATGGGGCGCCGGAGGCCCGCCCAAGGGCGCTTTGACAGACGACGACATAGCGAATCTGGCGCCGCTTTTTGGCGGCGACCGCGAGCAGTGGCGTTTGACGGCGCGATCTTTGGAGCGCCGAGACAGCATCGATGGCGGCCATCGCGTTGTGGCGGAGTTGACGCGGGGGGCGCGCGGGCCACAAGACGTCTTGGATCGAATGAGGAGGGAGCATCAAAAGTGGCGCGATGCATTGGCGCGCGGAATCAAGCAGAACGCCGTCTTGCGGTCCGAAAAATCGCCCCCAAACGGGGCGGCGGCATGGATTGGATGGCTCGATGAGGCGATTGCGGAAAAAAGCCCGCAGCCTGCGCGGCTGCCCGCGCGCGCCATCGCTCCCTTTGGCGAAGACGTGAATTTTAGGGCCGCCGGCCACAATGAGAAATTCATGACGGCGCAAACGCAAAAAAGCTTCATTGTTGAGATCATTTCGCGCGCATGGCTCAGCGAATGGATCGGGCCCAAAGCATGGGACGGATTTGGCCCGAAAGCGGCGCCGAACGCAGACGGCCTGTGCTTTCCAAAAGAGGCCTGGGAATATGCCCGAAATAGGGCGAAACACGCGCAGAAAGCCCTCCTGGCGCTCGCGGAACACCTGGCTTTCCACCCGGAGCCCGATCATCAACGATTCGCCATCGGCGCCAACGCTTTGAAAAAAGCGCCCAATTTGAATTATTGGGGCGGCCCAAGCGACACGCCAGGGCACGGCCCTTTGCTGTGCGCTTTGCTGCAAGGAAAGAGCTCCCTCGCGGCCGACTGGATCGCAAGCGCGGGCAATTCACGGCTTGGGCACGCCTGGGGCATCGCCGTCAACGTCCGGCAGTTGGCCGCGAACGGACAATTTCAGGACAAAACGCAAACGCCGCGGCCAGGAGAGCCCTCGGGAGACTGGCCAAGAGACGCTGAGAAGCCGCCATCGATGAAAGAGGCGCACAAGCGCGAGCTGGCGTCTCTGGGCATCGCGGGATTGGCGCTGCTCGCAGGCGCGCCGGAGGTCATCCGCGCGGCCAAGCGGCTGCAAAAAGGCGCCATTGAGCGCGATGTCGAGCAATTGAAAATTTGGCGCGAGATGGTGAAAGGAAAAACCACGTCGAACGCCGCGGAAGCCTTGGATCTGGCGCTGTCGCACGCCGAGGCCATGGAGCTGTCAAACATCGCGCTGAAAAAGCCTGCGAAAAAGAAGGCGGCGACGAAAAAAGATACTCCCGCGGCGCCCGCGCGACGCAGGCTTTGACAACAACGATTGCCCAAACCAGGATTCGACTCGCTTAGAGAAAAATAATATTATTGGTCTGGAGCGTCTATAAAAGCCACATTTTTGGAGTTTGTTTTATAAAAATCATTACAGATTTTGATAGTTTTTTTATCCAAGGCATCAACGTCGATTTTTTTTGCGCGACTCCATCGAGGGACATCTTCCGATACAATGATTTCAAAAAAACGATTGCTGGCAACCCCATTAGAGGCCCTAAGGTCAATTAAAAGGCGCCCAAAAAGTCCCTGACTTGTGGCCTCCTCCCAAATTTTGTTGAGATAGGTCTCAGGACGGCAGTAGTCCAAGGAAAGGCAAACACGAGCATAGTCATTGCTCTGGATGCTCTTAATTAGATAGTGTTTGGTAAAATCAATCACGGTATAGCCTTTCCAGTTTTGTTAAGCAGAGAAATGATCATCAAGACGATATCGGCAGCCTCTTTCATCGTTTTTATTGTGACGTTGGAATCCGCATTGGAGCTGCCATGAAAAAGAGGATGGCGATAACGGTTCCAACAATTGTAAAGTTCTTCAATGCAATTCTTGTATAGCGGATTGGTTATTCGCCTAGACATCTCAAGCGTGAGATAATATTTGCCACCCTGCTTGTGGAAGCAATCAAAGGACTCCAAAAGGACATTGGCTTCCTCAAAAATCCACTTAATAGCCCCCTCCAAAGCACGAAGCGCTGGATACGGAACAAAACAGTAGTCGCGGACATCGAGGTCGATTTTTGCCAACCCAACAGAAAGGGACACGAGTTCGATGCCGGCAGTGCCGAGGATTTTTTTTGCGTCGTAAAGTTTGGCCTCGGTTTCTTCAATAACCAAATCTCCAGAAAAATCGGGGACTAAATACACGCTAAGCTGACTTTTGATAATTTCTTTTCGGTCCTCAAAAAACTCCGGTAATAGAGCGGTGATGCATGCAAAGACTTGTGTATCTCGACCCTGCAGCATAAATTTTTTCTGCCGCCCCTCAAAAAAACTAATGGTGGCTGCTTGCTGTCGGTTGGGCTGAGCCCGGACTAAAAACGCCTTGCCATGGGCGATTGTTTTTTCCTCAAGCTCGCAATTTTCCCGTAAACGATTAACTAGACCATCCCAGATGGCGCCTGTACAACCACTCAAAACAATATGATCGTTTATAGCGGCTGTTTTCATGGGCGATGGTGTGGAGCGCAAGCAAGAATCAGCAATGAAGGTCGCGATTGTTTGTATCCATTCTGAGTTTTGGCCGATACAAGAAAAAGACGTTTTGCCGGTTTGCAAGTAAAAACAATCGAGTATGCCTTCCTTCGCATGTTGCGATATATTTATACGGTGAATTTCATGCTTCGCTTCTTTCTTTTTTAGGGTGGGGCCGACAACAACGAGGGTAGAATCAAATCGCTTGATGGCATCAACAATGGCGGTGCGGTCAATATCAAGATTTTTAAGTGGGGCGGGCATTGTTTGGGCCATGAAGGAGGATTAAATTCGCATCATGGAGGAAGTGTTTTTTTTGATCAATCTCCGTTCGTCATTATTTATTTTCCGTTATTGGGGGAAGTGTGCATAGGCCGCCCAACGAAAAGAATATTATTCTGACGAAGGGGAGGGAGAGGCGCTTTGCGGTGGACGGGCCACGGCTTATGGTGGATTATAGATTTGTTGAAAAATGTTGAGACTAGGTAATTGTCGCGAGGATGGCACAAAAATTTATATTTGTGCGTCCGCCCCGACTTTCAAGAAATGGTGCAAAAAAGAGGAGCTAATAGCTCCTCTTTTTAAAAGCGCTGGTCATGCCGCCGTGTGAGCAAACTCCTTCGCTCTCAGAACCTTCAAGACCCCGCCGCGCTCCTTGGCGTTCAACGGGGCGCACGAGCGGCTTTTGCCATGGTTGGCGCGAGCGACCAATGCCCGATCGTCGGTGTCCGACAGCGAAAGGGCGCGTTTGCCCATGTGAATGGCGCCCAAATCCTTCAAGCGGCGCTCGCGGCGGTCCGCGGTGGCTTGCGACACCGTTTCGCGGGCGACGTAGCCAAGGCCCGTGAGGGCCGTCAGGGCGCGTTGTCGACCGCGCGAATCAAGCTCCGCCGAAGTGCGCGTTTGTTGCTTGCTCGCCGTGAAAATCAAACCGCGATAAGCTGTTTCGCTCAGTTGCATCTGGCATTAGAATCCAAGAAATCGCGTAAGAAGTTTGACAAAACGAAAAAGGGTTGACCCGCGAAAAGAAATCGGAGTATGATCGGGCCATGAGCAAAGCCCACGCCCCGAAAGCCAAACCCAGCAAGGCGGAGAAGGACAAAATGCCGCCGCGCAGCCTCACGCGCGCGATGCCGAGGAATTTGATTCCCGCGCTCTGGGCGTTGGTTTTTCATGGGCAAGACATTCACAACGCGGCCCTGTATCTTTTGCGGCAAATCGCCTTCGTCTACGACAAGGAAAAGCCGGCGCAAGAAACGACGGCCAGTCCAAAAGACGCGACCGAAATTCCAGATTCTGCCGCGAAACAAAAGAAAAGCGTTTATGTCCGCCGGCCCGACCACTCGCTGAAGCCAGAGCTCCTGGCGGCGTTCACGATCGCCAGAAGCGCCTTCAACGCGGAAATCCCCGCGGTCAACGCCCTGCGCCAGGCCGCCCACGACAAAGCCGTGAAAGAGGAAGAGGCTGAGCGCGCCCTGGCCAAAGAGAAAAACATCCCCCGCGAAGACAAAGAAATCGCCGCGCCCAAGCTCCGCCCCTTGCTGACGGACCGGGTCGAGGGCCTCTGGGGCGCGCTGCTGGACCAACAAGTGTTGGAGGCGGTTCTGAAAAACTGGCCCGACGCTTTCGCCAGGGCTCCGAAAACAGCCGGCGCGCCGCAAACTGACCCCCAAACGCAAAGCGAGCTCTTTGTCGTCGCCCAACCCTTGGGAGCCACTGCCGGAGCCTCGGCGTCGAACGGCCCGGGAGACGCCAAACCCCGTTCAGGGAAAGGCGGCCCCAAGAAAACTCGCCAACGAAAGCCTCGGCCCGCCAATGCGGTCGCGAGCGCCTTCAACGCCCTGCCGTTCAAATACGCCCGCGGCTGCGCGGACCTCGCGGTCCAAAGCTTCCAGGCCTGGTTCGCCGCATGCGCCGCGTGGAGCGCGCAATCCGGGGCGGGGTTCCCGAAAATGCCCTATTACGCGCAAAAGGGCGACGGCTGCGTGGTGGAGCTCGATTGGAGCAAACACGGCAATCTGCCGGCTTTGGACGAAACCGGCTTGTGCTCGGACCCCGAGCGCAGCATCCCGCTGACGCCTGCTCAGCTGGCGGCCTATTCGGGCTTCGACATCAAGGCCGAAGTCGAGCGGATGCTGGCGCAACGCTACAAAAACGCCCCGGAGCACTGGCTGCGCCTGCCGACTTACATGGATGTGTCGACGGTCTATTTCATTCCCTGCGGCGACCGGGTGAAGATGAAGATCGTCGTGAGAACGCCCAAAGAAGTCCCGAAAGGCTCGTTCTTCGACCGCGTGGCCGAGCTCCATCCGACGGAGTGGGAGGCCAAGCGCTATAAAGCCAAAAACCTGCGCGGCTTCAACGAATGGATCGCTGGGTTGGCCATGGAGCAATGCTGGGCCAAGGGGGCGAAATGGCGCCGGGCGAACCAGCGCGTGAAGAGCGACTGGATTTCCCGGCATTTTCACGCCGCCGGAGTGGATTTTGGCGTCAACAACATCGCCAGCGTCTGCTGGACCAACGGCTCGCGCATGACGGTTCTCTCCGGAGACCCCTTCGACCGGGCCCTGGGGCGAATGGACACGGACATCGCCGAGCTGCAAATGGGTTTGAGCCAGGGGCGCCTGAGCGAGCTGACCAGCAAGTCGGCGCTTCTCGCCAACCTGGACCCGCCCGAGCGGCTGTCCAAGGCGGAGCATGCCGAGCGCAAGAAACTCGAAGCCGGAGTGTGGAAAGACCCCGAGCTGCGCGCGCTCGCGGCCAAGCGCGCCCGCTGGCTCAACGACAAAGCGCATCGGATTTCCGCCGAAATCCTTCGCCAAGCCGTCCAAAAGGGCGTGGGCGTGATTTACGTGGGCAAGAACAACGGCTGGAAAACGAGCTCCAAGCTGGGGCGAGAAGAAAACCGGCGATTCCATCGGATGCCGCACGCGCGGATCATTGATCTCTTGCGCTACAAGGCCGAGGCCATGGGCGTCGCCGTGATCGAGATCGACGAGAGCTACACGAGCGCCGCAAGCTTTTTGCACAACGACCCGATGCCGTCAATCGCCGCTCGCGTCACGGGCAAGCACAACGAGCGCCCGGGCGGCGCGGCCAAGCCGCGCAAAGCCAAAAAAGCAGAAGCTCCGGCGGCTGCTCCTCTTGTCGTCAAGCCGTTGACGGCCGAGGAAGACGCGCTGATCGCGAAAGAAATGCCTCTGTTGAAGGCCAGCCTGCGTCCGCTAGAAAAAGCCAAACGCGACGCCGCGGCCCTCGCGAAGGCGGAAAAAGAGGCGAAAGACCAATTGGCGTCGCTGGCCGCGAAAAAGGCAAGGGCTGAACAGAAACAGGCCGCCCAGGCGGCCAAAGCGGCGAATAAACTCGCGCCGGCGTCCGCTTTGCTGGCTTCGTCGAAGACGGGTTTGGCCACGACCGAGTCCGCGGAAACAGCAAGGCAAGCCGAAGAAAAAACAGAAAAGCAGCAACAAGCGTCATCCACGGAGAATTCGGGCGCGCAAGCCGCGCCCGCCCCGAGTCCGAAGAACGTCAAGTTCTCGGGCGAGCGGGGCGACTCCTCGCGGCTCAAAGCCGCACAAGATCCGGAAGCGAAGAGCCGAGATTGGTTCTGCCTGGATTCGAACTCCTATGGGCGCTCAAAAGTCCATTCAGACGGGCAAGCCGGCGGGAACATCCTCCGCAAGGGCAGCCGATTCACGTGCCACGGCCAAGTGTCGAAAAAGCACGACGTCTACATGTTCAGCGACCGAGGGGGATTTCACAAGCTGACAGCGGCGCATGGCGCGCCCCGGCGACGAGCCAAGGCCGGAATCGCTCCGGCCGCTTGTTGAAGCACGTTTTGAAATTTGCGAGGGGTCTTTTCGCCCGGTCCCGGCCCCTCCGGATCGTGAAGTCAAGTGTTTTTGTTTCGGCTGATGCGATTTTCACCTGTAAGTGGCTTTGGTCATGTGGATGTTTATCCTGGGCTAAACAAGGCTCGATTATAGCCCGAGGAACCGATATAAGACATTGATTTATATAGAAAAAAGGGGGGCGTTGAGGCCATTTTAATCACTAAATTCGATTTGTTTTGAGCGTGAACTGCTCAAGAAAATCGGCGTGGGATGCCTATTCTCGCTATGGCGACGCCATGAGCAGAATCACCCATGGCCTGCGAGAGACGCCGGCGACGGCCATTGGGGAACATCCGGAACGCGGCGCCAGCCGGCCTTCAAAGCCTGCGGGTTGAAGGGCCCGGCGCGGAAGGCTCCGTTGACGCCGAGTCGCTGGCGCGCGCCTGCGCGGTGGCCACCTGGGCGATTGTTTGCTCCAAAAAGGCGCTTTCCAGCGTCGCCGCGAGCTTGGCCGCGGACACGCCATGGCTTGCGCCCCCTCGGCTGAATTCGGTGGCCGCGGCGGAATTCACGATGGCTTGAAAACGCCGGGCGGCCTGGCCGTCGCTTGGAAGGCCTTGAGAAAGCAGCAGGGGAACGATGTCCAACAGCGCCGAGAGGCTGTCAGTGTCGTCCAGTGGCCAAGCGGACAGCCGAGTCCAAGCGATTTCAACGCCCTCGCGGACGTCCATGGGCATTTGAGCGTCAATTGAGCGCAGGGCCGAGCAAATAAACGACGCGCTTTTCCATGAGCTCAGCTGAGTCGCCCATTCGACGAGCATGCAGCGGGGCGCCCTGGGGCGAGGCTCAGAGTCCATGTCCCAGTCGATGGCTTCGAGGGTGAGCGCCGCCGCTCGCCACAAGCGACGGTCATCGTCTGCGTCCCGCATGTTGATGCCGCCATAGCCGCGCGAGGCTCGCGAAGCCTCCATGGCCGCCTGTTTCTTCATGGCCGGCTCAAAATGCGCGCTCAAAAGCCCCCAGGCCCATGCCGCCGGGCGCCGGCGAAGCTCAATGGGAAACGCGCGCATAAAAAACGGCTCAAACGATTCATCGGAGTCGATCAAGCCGAAGAGCTCGCAATCGAGAAGGGCGTGCGCCAGATTGGCGTCGGCCGCGATAGCCCGAAGCGTTTCTGGGTGAGTCCGGACGCGATCCGCGAAAAAGTCGGCCGTCCTTCGCCGCATCGATGGCTCCCCGCTGGCCAGGCCCTGGAAGGCCATGGCGGCCCACAACCCCATGGGCCTGCGGATGGCGTCGCGCGATTTGACCTTGCGGCCTGTGGGCTGCCCGTTTTCGTCCAGCTCCGGAATCGCCGGCGGCCGCGCGGGCTTGGGGACGTGATTGGTGTCCTGCCAGGCCTCTGCGCGCGGAGCGAGCGGGAGTCCCAAAACACCGTCTGCGGGGGCGGGTTTGTCGCCCAGGGCGGCGTTGACCAGAGAAAAATCCTCGCGCGCGATTCGCAGGGACAAAAACGCCAAAAGATTGTCGCCCTCAAAAAGCTCGGGCTCAAAACGGCGGATGGCCGCGACGCCGCTCGAGCCCAAGCGTTGTCCGAGCTGAAAAATGGCGCTCCGGTCGGTCAGCGCGGGGGGCGTTTGCGTCAAGATCGGCTGCGGGCCGACGGCCAACGGGCTGAAAAAAGAAAAATGCCCGTGCGCCTGGACCAGAACCTGAGCGAAACGGTCCGCGCGCTCCTCGGAGAGCCCTTTGAGGAAAGCGGCGTTGGATTCCGAGTTTTGCCATATTTTCAAATCGTTGATCCAGGCGGCCAGCGTCTCGCCCACCCACGCTTGCGTTTGCCACTCCTGGTCATCCATGACGCCGACCAGGGCGATGAGCCCTCCCAGCAAGTCTTTTTGCGCCGCGGACGGCGAATGGTCGCGCGCGTTGAGCGGCCCCAAGGAGTCGACAAGAAGCTTGCCGAGCGCCCATTCGTGGCGCGCGGAGTGTTCCTGGCGCCAATCGCTGGCGCGCGTGGCGCTCGCCATTTCACGGCTTTTTGCCGCCATGGCGCGCGAGGCCTGAAAAGCCTTGTCCATCCACGCGTCCACCCACTGCGCTCGGCTGATCCGCTCCTGAGTCGTGCTCGGGAAAGCTCCCAACGGCGATTGCGCGGCCGCGCTGGGCATTCCCGCGACGGCGTTGGGTTGGGCGGCGTCAAGGACATCAGGCAAAAGTTGGGGCATGGGCGTCATGGAGCCAAGGCGAAAAGCAGAAAGAGAATCGGGCCGACACGGCGCGCGGCCATAAAATGGGCTCGTTTCGGTTGTGGTTTTTCGATTATACGGGGGCGGGTTCACAAAAACGAAAAATATTCGGCGGTGTTCAGTGTTGCCTTTTAAGGGGGGAAAGCAGAAAATGAAGCAGGGAATTCAGCATGCGCTCGGCGAGAAGAAATGGACCAAAAGAAGAAGGATTGGGATTTGCAAACCAGGGCCGCGCGCGGAGAGTTGGCCGCGGTGGAGAGGCTTTTGGCCGAAGGCGCTGACCCAATGGCGTTCGACGGGCATGGACGAACGGCCCTCATGTGGGCGTGCTATAACAATCACCCGGAAGTCGCCGCTCTTTTGGCGCCGAAAAGCGACGCGAAAAAGAAAAACAGCGTGGGTGGAACCGCGTTGATGATCTCCGCGGGGCAAGGCAACGCGGAGTGCTTGCGGATTGTGCTGCCCCTAAGCGACCCGAACGCAATCAGCGAGAGAGGAAAAAACGCCCTAATGTGCGTGATGGAGGAGGCGGACAACGTCTCTTTGCTCAACATGCTGCTGCCAGTGTCTGATTTGTCCGTGTGGACGCCAGATGGCGAATCCACGCTGCATTTGGCCGCTCAATACGGCCGCACAGGATGCGTGGAGCGTCTTTTGCCCTACTTTGACGCCAATGAGCCCACAAAAACGCCTCGGCGCGAGACTGCTTTGCATTTGGCCGTGTGCGCGGACTCTCCTGCATGCGTCAAGATTTTGGCTCCCGCGAGCGACATGCGCATTCAGGACGCAGAGGGGCTCAACGCCGCGCAACGCGCCGTCGACATGCTCCAATGGGCCGCGCTGGAGCATTTGCTGGACTCGCTGCCCATTGGCGATTACGAACGCGCCATCGTCGAGGCTCGAAGAAGCAGCGGGGGCGCTCTGGCGGCCTTGATGGAGGCGCGACTGTTAGCAAAAGCCGTGGAGGCCGGAAATCAAGGTGAAGGGGGGCGCTCGGGGGCCGCGGGATCGGTTGGGGACACGGTCGATTCGACGGGCTCGAGCGCGCCGCGCAGGGCCCCAAAGGCGTTGTGAGGGACGGGGCCGGGGGCCATGAAGGAGAAAGGGGACAGGAAGGTTCCCTGCGTGGATGCGCGCTCGCTGATTTGTGGCGGCCAACGGCGCTTGCGCTGACGCATTGGGTCTTGCGGCGGCCCGCAAAACGTTGCGCGGCGGCGCAATGGCCAGAAGCGAAACCGCCATCAGGCTCGCAAGTTTTCGCGGGGCGTGAGAGAATAGGGCCATCTCACCGTTGAACAGGATCACGCCATGTTTGGATCGTCTCTCAGAAACTCCGCCTCGGCCGCAAAAACAAGCGACATGCCGCCGATCGTCTCTGTTTTGGGGCTCTCGGTTGAAATCGCGCGCTCACGGCTGAAAATGGCGAAGGAGGCGGCCGGCGCCGTCGATCTGGAAGGGCTTCAATGGGCCGCAGGGCCTGGCGGACTCCGCGGATCGGACTGGCTGTCGCAGGAGTTCAACGAGTGGGCGGGGAAAAGCATCATCGAAAAATCGCCCACGGTGTGGGACAAGCTGTGCGCGGCCATCCGAAAGGGACACGCCGATCCGGCATTGCAAGCGCGAGCCGTGGACTGCCTGGCCACGCTGATCGCCTCAGGGCTCTCATTGCAAGACGAGGCGGCCGCGAGCCTTGGGGGAGACGCATTGTCGCGCGGAGTGCTTTTGATCGCGCCGATGGAGATGAACACCATTCGAGTGCTAAAGAAGAGGCCCTTAAATCCTGCTTCAATCACTGTGAATTGGAATCTGGGCAATCAAACCGTCTCCGCCGAGTCCGCGCAAAGAGAGCCTCGCCAAACGCCCATGATCGTCGACAAATATTTTTTGGAGGCTTACGGGCGCGCAGCGATGCATTCAATTCTGGATGCGGGAATGGGCACCGACAAGGCATTGGCCGCTTTGAAAGACGCCACGGACCGGGCCAATCGCCACTCCGCCGAAGAGCTCGCCACGCTGACGGTTTTCTTGTCCAGCGCGAAGAGGGCGTTGTCGGAGCGGGTGACGAAAGACCTGTTGGGCGACAAGGCTCCGGCCGGAGTCGTTCAACGAGGAGCGGCCCAGCGACTTTGAGGGGGGGGGGCCAAAGCCTTGGACGTGAGGCTGTCGCGAACCCGACAGCCTCTTGGAGCCTTGGAGTCGGAGAAGGCCGCCTGATTTCCGACTAAAGCCAAACGGCATTGGCGAATGCCGCCAGTCGCCATAAAATGATGGCGCTGTGGGATATTTTTTGAATTTCGCTTTTTTGTTTCCCTCCCTGTTCCCGCCTGGTCTCCCTATGCCTCAATCCCCGCTGAAAAAATTCGCGACTTTTTGCCGGCGCCTTATCGGCAAAAGAGACCTCTTGGCGGACATGGATGAGGCGATCGCGGCGTCCGAGGCCGTGGCGCCGCTGAGCGCGCCAGCGCGCCAAGCGATTGCGCAGTTCGCGCCGGTTTTGTCGGGGCTGTGGGCCAATGGACCAAAAAGCGGGCAAAGCCCCAGCGAAATGCTGAAACAAAAAATGATCATTTTTGGAGCCGCAGAACGAGAGTGGGACAAGGTCATGAATCGCGCGCAAATTGTCTTCGCGCACGCTGAGACAGAGCCTGCGCCACCCAACCACACAGAAGCCTGGATTGTGCTTCGCGCGGGCCGCACGTTGTGGCTGGGTCGCCCGCATTGGCGCTTCGGGGGCTCCATTGAAGAATATCAGGCCGTTTTCGAGCCTCATCAAAAAACGATCGCGGAAATTGTGTCACTGTTGAGCGCAATGCCCCCGGCGCCCTGGATGGGTCAGTTGGCCGCGGTGTTGGAGCAGCAAGAGTTGAGCATCGATCTCGCCGACGGCCGCTCGCTGGCCAAGCCGCTTGTCGCGGCGCCGTCATTGGCTCGCGGAAAAAGGCTCTGACCCTGATCCGTTGGGCGCGAAGAGGCGAATTTTAGGCGCGAGGATTCTGAGCTAAGGAGCCCATTCACAGCCACAACAAACCCCATCGTGCAAACCGAGCTAAATAGAGCGCGGGCGCCGCGCAAGGGCGGCGTCAACTGTTTGGCCGGTTGCGGGCTCGGACGTTTCGGAGCCGCGCGTGTCGCCCCGTGTCTTTTCTGCGCTCAAAATGCCAGCCAAGGCTTCGGCCTCGCGCTGCGCGCGCCGCAGGCCGGCCCAGCGCGGCATGAGAGACTCATTGGGTTGGGACGCTTGAAGCGACTCCTCCAGCGCCTCGTCGGCGCGCGCCGGATCCACATGCTCCGCCATGGCGTCCACGCAGCTCCACGCGCGAAGGGAAAGCGCGGTCTGAAAACGGTCTTCGCCGGCAATGTTTTTCCTCCCGATATTGGACAGAGGAGCAAGCATCGCCACCAGATCGGCGTTTTTTTTGAAAATGGCGGTTAAAAGGGCATCGGCGCCGTGGCGGCTCACGGCTCGCGCGTTGGAGACGGGCAAAAGAGCGCGAACGCAATCCATGGATTCCCCTTGAACGGCCAGCATCAAGGCGTCAAGTCCATCGGCGTTTTGAGTTTGCGGATTTTTCGTCAAAGGCAACAACGACCGCGTCAAATTCGCGGCGCCCATAAAAGCGGCCAGCATCAAAGGCGTATTGCCTTGGGCATCCAAGGATTGAGGGTCCGAGCCGGAAACAAGGAGCTCCGCGCAAGCGATTCGATCTTGGGTGATCGCGTCAAACAAAGGCGTGTGCCCCTCGGCGTTGCGCACACAAAGAGATTTTTGCGAATAGGGGAGCAGCAAAGCCAAAAGCGCAGGATTGTCGTTCTCAATGGTCGCGTGAAGAAGCTCCGCGGACTCCGGGTCGAAGAACCAAGCCGTGTCCAGTGTCGGAAACAGCGCAAGCGCGGTGGCTTGGTCGTCGACAAAAACCGCATGCATGAATGCTTGGGGCGGGCGGTTGGGGGAGGGCGGCATCGGCATGGCAGTCAGACTCTGCGAAGGGCCCGCGCGGGCTTGGCGGCGCGGGCGTTGGGCGCGACAGGCGGGCTAGCGGATTGGATCACGCCGTGCAGCTGCGCCGCTTCCAAAATCGGGGCGGCAAGAGGCATTTGGTGGACAAGGATGGCATGCGCCGCGATGGCGGCATCCGCTGGCGACATTGAAACAAGAAGCGCCTCGAGGTTGCGCCACCGGTCGTTTTCGCTGCCGACCCGAGACTCAAGGGCCCATTGGATAGTGGTGAACCCAGAATGGTCGCGAAGCGAAAAATCAGCCCGCGGAGCCAAAGCTTGAATGGCCAATACTTGTTCTTCTTTGTATCCTCGGCGCTGCTTATTTTCGGGGCGAACTCCAACGTGGCCAATGACGCGCATCAAAACGGTGGAGCCGTCGGCAGTGGATTGGACATTGACGTCGGACTTTGCCGCGATCAATCTGAAAATCCCCCACCAGGCGTGGCTTGCGGCAAGCATGAGCGCGGTGCGGCCTTCTTGGTCTTGGGCTTCGGTGTCGCAGGCGCCGAGCAAAAGGCGAGCGCATTCAAGGGCGCGTTCGTCATCAATCGGGTTTTGCGCGTAGCGGGCGGCGACCGGAGGGGTTGCGTCGCGCGAAGACGCCTGCGGAGCGCCGCGGGCAGCGAGCGCCATCAAGGCGTTGGCGCCCTCCGCGTCGCGCGCCATGGGATCCGATCCGGTTGTCAAAAGGAAGGACACGCTTTTGGGCGCCGTTTCCGCGGCCGCGATGGCCAGAAAAGACGCGTGGCGCCCGCGCACAACGACGCCGCCTCGCAAATCGCAGTGGCTCGCGATTTTTTCAAGCGTTTCGGCGTCGTCATCGCGAATGGCCGCCAGGGCAATCAGCTCCCAGTGTTGCGCGGAGGGCGCGTTTTGCTCCGACGAGGCAAGAAACAACGCCAAATCCGCCAAAAAAGAGGGCGTGGGGGCGGAGATGCCCGCGACGAGGCGAGCCGGATCGCGCAAGGCCAACGCAAGGGCCAGCGGGGCTTCTTGGCGAGACACTCGGTGATCAGCATCCGACAATGGCAAAACCGCGAGCGCCTTCCGAAAATTCCCCTTCCGAATGGCTCTCATCAACGCGCTGTGGCCATTGGAATCCACGGCCTGCGGATCTGCGCCTTTGTCCAAAAAGCCCTGAAGGCGGCTCGGGGAATCGGCCTGGACAGCCCAATCCAACAGGTCGCGCGTCGCTTGGGCTGCGTCGCCAACGGCTGCGGGCTGGGAAGCGAGATCGGCGATCAGAATGGGCGTCGGGGTGAGCATGGCGGAAAGGGCAAAAGGAGAAAAAGGAAAATCGGGTTCGACAAGAAGGAAAATGTCTCTCGCGAAATCATCGAAAAGAGATTCGAAAAGAAGCCGAGCGATGAAGCCATGTTCATTGTCGCTCTCTTGGCCGCCCTGGGCAACTGTTTTCGCGTCCCGACTTCTGAAACCAACAGAATGGGGGCGTCAGAGTTTTCGCGCTAAGCGGATTGGCGCCGCGGAGGCGGTTCTTTTTGCGGGGTTGGCTCCGGCCTCGTTGCTCAACGAAGAATGGATCGCGGCTCCTTCCAAAAGCGCCCGCGTGCGCGGCATGGCGTTCTCGGGCAAGCCGCCCAGAGCTTGGCCGGCCAATTTCAAGGCGCGCGTCCAGCGCCAGGGCTCAACATTCGGAGCCATGAAGTCCGCGGCATGGAAGTTGTGCGCCGCGGCCGCGATTTCAAAGGCGGTCAGGCCATCTCTGTCGGTTTTGGCCATGTCGGAGCCCGCAACAAGGGCGCGAACCGCCAAAAAGTTCGGGTTGTTTGCGGCCGTTGGAGGTTCGGTGGAGAAAAGATCATGAAAGGGGTCCGGCGCGGTGGCCGCGGCGTGCATCAACGCGGTGCGTCCTTTGTGGTCTTGGGCATGAAGGTCGGAAAACGGGATGAGCGCCTCAATGTTGCCCAAGAGCAAAGAGCTCGCCGCATGCATCAAGGCCGTTCGCCCCAAATCGTCAAAGGCGCATGCGTCGTTGAGGGGCAAAAGAAGAGTCAAAACCTCGACGGTCGCGCGATGCGCGGCCAACATCAAGGGCGTCCGATTCCTTGCGTCTGGCAAGGCAGGCTGGGACTGGGGCAGCAAAAGACGAACCGCGCGGCTGTCGCCGTCCGAAATGGCCATCTCCAGGGCATTGCGGCCTTGTTGGTCCCGCGCTTTGATGTCAGACAGGGGCAAAAGCGCCCGCAAAACGATGCTCGATCGATTTTGGCCCGCAGCGAGAATCAGGGGCGTCATCCCATTGGGGTCGGCCAACGCGCAGTTTGAAAAGGGAATCAAGGCCAGGGCGATCGGGTCGTCAAAATAGCGATCCTCGGCCAACAGCGAGAGCAAAGGCGTGGAGTTGCGTTGGGGGCACATTTCGCGCGCTTCAATTCGCCCTTCCTGCGTGGCCAAGGCTGCGTTCAGCTCCTCCAAGTCCGGGGCGATGGCCTCAATGACACGCCAAACGCTGTTCTTCATAGTCTTCACAGGGCCCTCCGTCGCGCGGTCTTTGTTTTTTCTGAAACGCCGCCCGAGACATCAAAATCGGTTATCTCGGCGCTGCCGCGCGCCTCCGTGGCGACGCCAAGGCGTTCGCCAATTTTGACCTCTTCGCGCAAGGCGTTCGCCTCAATGCGAGCGCTCCACCGGGGGAAGTTTTCAGCCCCCGCGGCGTCGATCAAAAAGAACGCTGATTCAAGTTCGCTTTCGGTCGCGAATTCCGACAAAATGTCCACACAAGCCCATTGATCCTCGCCGACCGCTTCCGCGAAAGCGCTCGCGCCGCTCGCGTTTTTCGCGCGAATGTCTTCTGCGCGCAAAAAAGGAAGGAGGGCAAAAACACAATCAACGTGCCCCTGGATCGCAGCGTTCATCAAGGCGGTTTCACCGGCCTCGTTGGCGAACCGAGCGTCGCTTCCCAAAAGCAGCAAGGAAAGGTGGCCAATGTCGCCGGCAGCCGCCGCGATCATCAGAGCGGTTTGCCCACGATGGTTGGTCAAAGACAAATCCGTGCGCGGCTTCAAAATTTTCGCGGCAGAAAGCCGCCGGCTTTGCGTGGCCCACATGAGGGCCGTGAAGCCCGAGTCATCTTGCGCGTTGGGGTCGCAATGAGGCAGCAAAGCCGCCACGCAAAGCGCGCTGCCATTAAAAGCCGCGCGCATCAGCGGCCGCAGGCCGCCATCGGGATCGCGCCGTTCCGTGTCGGAAAGGGGGATTAGGCGGACAACCGCCTCCAAAAATCCTCGCGAGCTCGCGATATCAAGCGCGGTGAGTTTTTGGGTTCCCCCAACCGCGCGCGCATCCGCCCCTTGCGCCAAAGCCATATCCATCGCCTCGATGCTGGACGCATTCACGGCGGCGACCAATGCCGCATTGGCGTCAAAGAGGGCCTGCGGGCTGTCGTGGGGCATGGAGAAGGAGCTCAATTTAGGGAATGGGGCATTGTCTCACGCCGCCACTGCGTGAGCAAATGGAAAAAGAGAGAGTTTTTTTTTGCCAATGCCGTCCTGGAGCCTGGCGCGATGGGGATCATAGTTTTCGGGGTTCTCGCCGAGGCGTTTTGCCAGCGGCGTCGGGTGCTGCCGCAAGGCTGATCGTGGGGGGCTCCGCAGCGTCTGGAAACGAGTCAGTCTTTGCGGCTCCACTGTTCATCGCGTCGCGAATATGGGCGGTTTCCAGCAGCGCGAAAACCCGCGGAATTTCGTCCTTCGCGTCGAGGCTGAGGCCGCGCGTGTCGCGCCAAGCGATTTGCAGTTGCTCCGTGGTCGCGAAGTCGGCAAGAAAGTCCGCGCAGACATAATTGCCCGCGAAAATCGCGTGCTGGAATGCGTTGAAGCCCCGCGGATCCGTGGCTTTCGGGTCAAAATGCGGCAAGAGGGCCTTCGCGGTCAGCATGGCAGGATTCTGTTCTCGCGGAATGTCTTGAAAATGCGTCGGCGACAGAGCCGCGGCCGCGATCATCAAGGGGGTTTGCCCCGAATTCGAGCATTTCGACAAATCGACATGCGAAGAACTCACGAGGGCCGCGGCTGCCGCGGGGTGGTGAAAATGCGCGGCGAGCATCAGGGCGGTGAGGCCTTCCTTGTTGACGGCGTTGGCGCTGCTGCAAGGCAGAAGGGCCAGGGCGCTTTCAGCGGAGTCGGAGCGCGCGGCTTTCATCAGGGCCGTCTCGCCCATATTGTCCACAAGGCGCGCGTCCGACACCGGCAAGAGCATGTCCACCATGCGGCCCGCCGCCTCGCCGCCCGCAAGCGCCGCGTGCATGAGCGCAGTCATCCCGGTGTTGTCGTCGGTGTCGGGGGAATCCAGCTCCATCAAAAGCGGAATCAGGCTTTCGCCCGCGGAATGAGGGCCCGACAGATTCGCGTTCTGCGCAGCCAGCATCAATGCCGTGCGGCCATTGCGGTCCGTTTGGCCCGGCGTGCTGTGCGGGACGAAAAGCGGCGCAAAATCCGAAATTTCCGGGTAATCGAGGTCGCCCAGAATGCTCAAAAGCGGCGTGCTGTGCAAATCGCGGTTCCACACGCCCGCCGCGGCCTGGCCCTCTGGGGTCGCCATGATGCGTTCAATGGCGTCCCGATCCCAGCGCCCCAATGCTTCCCAAAGCTCAATCATGTTTCCGTCCTTCAATTTCTGCGGTTTGTCGATTTTTGCGTTCGCGACGCGTTGGCCGGACGCTCAGAGAGACCGCGCGGCGCGGCGTGTCGGCGGAGAATCCAATTCGCCCATTTCATTGTGTCCGAAACAAGCGCCTTCGGCGGCTTTTTTCAATTGGCGATGCTCATGGTGGGCCAATGTTTTGGGCAAAACCAAGGGGATTTGCTCGGGAAAAGGCGCCAAAGAAGCCAGCGCGCCGGCCAGTTGGGCATCGGAAGCTATTGAAGCGAGGCATTCGATAGCGTGAAAATTTTGACAATGCAGGGCAATGTCAAAAACATCAGCGTCGGTTTTATTTTTGACGCGCGCATCGGACAAAGGAAGCAGCAAATCAAAAATTTGGCGCGCGGCTGGAATGTTGACGAAATCATCCTCCGTGTCGGAGAAGAAGTCCGCGGCGAGCATCAAGGCGGTGTTGCCGTCGGCGTTTGCGGCCATTGGGTCGGACACTGGCAAAAGCAACGCCACATTGCTGGCGTGTTTGAATCGAGCGGCAGCCATCAAGGCCGTCTCGCCAGACGCATTGGCGGCCAGAGTGTCGCTGAGGGGAATCATCTGCTCAACCATTGTGTGTCTCCAGCTGCGTGCCGCGATGATCAGATGAGTGTCGCCAGCGAGGTCCGTGGCGCTCAGGTCAGAATGCGGAAGCAAAAGAGCGGCGATTTTCGGCGCATTCAAGTGGCGGCTTTCAAGCGCAAGTGCCAGCAGGGTCTTTCCGGAGCCGCCTTCCGAGCGCCAGGTTTGCGCAAGAAATTGAGCCCGACGGTCCGCGAGCGCGGCTCCGACGGCGCCGAGTTTGTTGTTTTGGACGGCTTGGACGAGGGGAAGGGTTTTCATAAGCCACAAAAATGAAGGAGAGGTCACAAGGTTCTTGGCGGACGAACAGTCGACGGGCGAGGAGCGGTGTCCGTTGGGAGGCCGGGCTGTGGTTGGGCTGCGCTCACCACAGCGGCTAACGCCCGCGCTTCCATGCGAGCGAATTGCTCGGGCAGTTTTTCGGGGCCAAAGTCGTGGGCGGTCCATTCCGCCAAGCCGGGATCGACAAAACCGCACAAAACATCGAGAACCCGGAGCGCTTCGGGGCGAGCGTCAGCGGCGGCGGCCATTTTCTCCGCTTTCTCAAAAGCAGTTTCTCGGATATGCCGCAGAACGCTTTGCTGGGCCATGTCGGAGCGCGGCGCGAGTGCTTTGACCGCCTCGACGCTGCCGATGATGACGGCCCACATAAGCGGCGTCAGCAGTTCGTGCGTGTCTTGGGAGAGCGGATCGGCGTGCGGCAAAAGAAGCGCAAGCGCTGCGGTGGCCAAAGGGTGGTGAGATTCTTGCCATTTGGATTTGGCCGCCCTCAACGGCGTGAGGCCGTCTTTCATGACAGATCCAGGCTCATGGGCGCGTGCCGCGTTGACATCGGCGCCGGCGTTCAAAAGCGCCTGAATTTTCCTCTTCGAGCAAATTCGCGTGGCGGAGTGCAGCGGCGTGGAGCCATGTTCGTCGCGAAAATGAACATAACAATGCGAGACGAGCATTTCAAAAACCTCGTCGTTGCCATCGTGGTTGGCGATCAAGGCCAAAACGGTGTTGCCGAAGCAATCACGGGCTTCCAAGTCAGAATGCGGGAGAAGGAGGCGAACCGTGCCGGGAGCGCGTCTTTCAGCGGCGACCATCAGCGCCGTCTGTCCATGAATATTGGGTTGGCGGGCATCAAAAATGGGGAGCAGAAGCTCGGTCATCTCAACAAAGCCCCGTTGCGCAGCCAAAAAGAGGGCGTTTTCAGGCGTGTGGACGTCTCGGCGACGATCCGTCCAGGCCGGATCGATCGTGGGGAGCAATTTGCGCGCCGTTTCCACGTCATTGGCGATCACGGCGTCATGGAAGCGGTTCTTTCGACGCGAAATCGCGCGCGCCTCAGCCGCAGAGGGCGCTGGCGCGGACACGGTCGGGCGGGAGGCGCTCCTGGCGTTCATGAAGGGATTCCCCAAAAAGGAAAAACAAATGCGAGCGGACGCGAGGGCGGGGCTTGTTGAAAAGGCTCAAAAGCCAAGGCCTTGGCCGCCGCGATCAAGCCTTTATTATCGGCGAGGAGGGCGTATCGCGCAACTGCCGACGGGCTGGACGCCCCGGCTGTGTTTCCCGAGCGGAAAAGCCACCTTCGGCTCCGTCACAAAGAGCGAGGGGGCCTGCGCGCGCCGGCGGGCGGGACGGCGGCCGAATTCACCGCGCCACCCAAGGCTCTGGCTTCTTCAAGGGCGCACAAACGAGCCACGAACGCCGGCATGTGCGCGAGAGGCTTCAATTGGGGGTTTTGCGAAACGCCGGTCGGGTCGAAAGTGTCAAAAAGGGCATGCTCAGAGACCAATGCCTGCGAACGGCATTCCGCCATCAAAAGCTCCCCCGCCTCCCGCAACCAATTCGGTCGGGGGGAGCCCAAAGCGCGCGCTTCGTTTTGGAACCACTCAAAGAAAGGGAGCTTGGACATCGGGAAGACGAGAAAGCTTTGAATGTCGCCAAAGTTCTCGGAGGGAATGGCTTTTGACCCCAAAAGCCGAAGCGGCGGCTCGTCGCCTTCGGCTGATGAAAAGCCGATCCGAAGTGCATCGGCTCCTGAAACCCACGGGTGGGCCTGAATGGCGAACGCCACCGAGGTTTGAAAAACACATCGGGGATTCGTCAGGTCCAAAAGCATCACGTGAAGATCGATGATGGAAAAGGGCGGTGTTGTTTGGGGCTTGGCGGGCATGGCGAGAGGCGTCAAAGTGCCCGGGGAGGGCGCGCGGCGGCGGGGGCAGGCCTCACGCCGTCAGCGTCCGGTTGGGCGGGCGCCGCTTTGACCAAGCGCGAAAGCGCCTTTTGCTCCCGATGAGCCTTCATTCGAGGAAAATGCTGCTCGCCGACGGTGTCGAACATTTCAGCGGCCACGGCCGGATCGGCGAACTCAAACAGCAAATCCGCGCAGGCCCAACGGGCCCCTTCGCGCGCGGAATCAAACGCTGAGCGCGCCAGCCAATTGACTTGCATCGGGTCGCTGTGAGAGAGCAAAACGCGAACGCACTCCGCTTGCCCGTGCTCGGCCGCGAACATCAGGGCGCTGGTTCCGTCCTGGTTTTGGGCGCGCGCGTCGACGCCGGCGTTCAGCAGCCGAAGCGCCCACGCGGCGTTGCCTTGCTCCGCGATCGCCATCAAGGGGGTGGAGCCGTCGTTGGAGGGAGCGCCCATGTCGGAGACGGGGGCCAGAATCTCCATCGCCTCCACGCAACAGGAGCGCGCGGCGAGGAAAAAAGCGGTGTTGCCGTCTGCGTTCCAGGCCTTGGGATCACTGTGGGGGAGCAAAATTCGCACGCATTCGGGGTGTGAGCGGCGAGCCGCGACCATCAGCGCGGTGAACCCTTGGTCATCTCGGCGGCGAGCATCCACGTGATCAAGCAAGAGCGAAACGCATTGCGCGAAGCCATTCGCGGCCGCCGTGGCCAACAAAGAGTGATCGCACGCCAGCTGAATGCCCTCGCTTTGGGCTAGGGAGAGAGTCGCCTGGATGCGTTGCGAGAACATGGCGTCAGCCGCGGGCCGGCCGCCCACAGGCCACACTCCATTGAACGCTGTGGCCAAGCGGTCGTGAAAAAAGGATTCGCGCTGACGGCGATGCGCCTGCGGGGGCTCGATTTCTGGGCCGGATGGCTGTCCGGTCGCTTCCGTGGAGGCCAGCGAGGCGGGCGGAGCGGCCGGTGAGTTTTTGGGGTCGGCGTTGGTCATGTTTTTCGCGTCAAAATAGGTTGGGGATCAAAGGCGCGGAGCCGGGCGAACTGGCGCGCTGTCGGAAAAGGGCTCCTTGTCGCCCAAAGGGCTGTCGGACCCTTCCAAAGAAAGGCAAGAGCCTGCCGAGGCGCGACGTCTCACGCCGGCTTCGCGCCGCAATTGAATGGCTTCAAAGCGCGCGCGGCAAATGGGCGTCTTTTCGATCAACTCTGCCGGCCGGCGTTTTTCAACCTCTTCGACTTGGGCGTCTGTGGCCAAGCGCGACAGGGCGTCCACCACGGGCCATCCGCTGGAGCGCAGCCCGACGGCGTTGTCAAAAACTTTGTCGTCTCCGCACGCCGAAGCCAGGGCGAACGAAAAAAGGTCGGGGTGGTTTCCCGCGGCGAGCCTGGAATCGCTGTGGGGCAAAAGCAGCTCGACCGCGGCGACGTCTCCGCACACAATGGCGAGGCTCAGGGCCGTGTGTCCGTTGGCGTCTTGAATGTTCGCGTCCGTGGCGGGCAGCAGGAGATCAAAAAGCCCGACTCGGCCGTCTCGCGCCGCGCGCATCAAAGCGGTCCGGCCATGAATGTCTTGAAGACTGGCGTCCGTGGCGGCCAACAAATTTTTGACGCACTCCCCTTGGTCGTTGTCCACCGCGTGCATCAGCGCGGTTTGTCCGTCAAAGCCCGGGCGGTCCGGAGCGCTGTTCTCTGCGTTTGAGCGCGCGTTCGCGTCGACCAATGGCAGCAAAAACTCCACGCACTCGGAGTGGCCCTCGATCGCCGCGTCCATCAAGGCGTTGCAGCCTCCGTTGTCCACCGCTTTTGCGTCGGAGACCGGCGCGAGCGCCCGCACGCATTCCAAATGCCCATTGATGGCCGCGAGAGCTAAAGGCGCCGATCCATAGCCGTTGGTGGCGCGAGGGTCTGAAAAAGGGAGAAGAAGGGAGACGCATTCAGGATGGCCGCATTCGGCGGCGATCATCAACGGCGTCAAATTGAAGACATTGGTGTCCGCCGTGTCAGAAATCGGGGCCAAAATCGCCACGCAATCGGCGTGCCCGGAGGCGGCCGCATACATCAGGGGCGTCATGTCCATGCGGCTGTACAGGTCAAGGCCGCCCAGGGGAGCCAAAAGCGCCACGCAGTCCGCGCGCCCATGCCGCGCGGCGACGGCCAAAGGCGTGAGCTCCGGGTCTTCGACCCGGCCCACATCCGGCGTCGAATGCGCCAACAAGGGATTCGCCCCGGCGTCGAGCGCGGCTTTTGCGGCTTTTGCGTCGCCCGCGGCCGCAGCGGCGTGCAGGGCTTCCCACAAAGCGAAAGCCTTGGGCGCGAGAGAGTCGGCAATGGCGGGATAGGGCATGAGCGCTCGCGGACAATGGATGAGGGGGAAAACAACCGGCCAGGGAAAAGCAAGATTTCGGCGCGTGATTCAATTATACGCTGGCGGCCCCCGATTCGCCAGAGCGCCGTGGCTGCGCGGGCAAGACGCATCGCAGGCGTGGAAAAGAGGGAGACGGAAACGAGGCGAAAACAAAAACCAGACGAGGGGCCCTCCTGCGCGGTCGGCGGCGCGCGGGCATGCCAGGGAGAGTCAAGGGGTCTGGCGGTGGACAACGAAAAAGGTTGCCGAATATGTCCACGCGCCCTAAAATGAAGAAAGGGCGTGAACTCGCGGAAGAACAAATCGCGAAGATCAAGAAATTCCGGCCCTGGCTTCCCCGCGGCCCCAACTCCTTGCCCACATGATCAAGCTCCTGCCAAACGACAAAAACACCACGCCAAAAAGCGCGGAGAGCCAGACGCCGCTGGAGCGGGGCTTGTTGCTCTGGTGGGCCAGCGGAAAGACCGGCGTTCGCCAGGTTTGGCGTTTGGCCGCGGAATGCCAGCCCACGACCATGCAGTGGCAGCGCCTGGCCTTCGCGATGGCCTGGATGGACAATCCAGAGGCTTTGGAGGTTGTGGCGCAGCATTGCGACGTGCTCGCTCTTCGATCCAACTGCGTCATCGACGAAGCGCCGCCCTCGTGGGCCGAGGTCGACGAAATTGACGAGGAGTCGCTGCGCGCCGCGCAAGACTGCGCGAGGGACCGGTCGTCCTTGTTGTCGTTTTCGGCCTCAGCAGGCTCTTTGTCCGCCGTCGAGTGGCTTTTGGAGCGAGGGGCGAATCCCGCCGCCCGGGACGCGTTTGGGCGCACGCCTTTGATGGCCGCGGCGGCCGCGGGCGAATCGGCGTGCGTCAATGCGTTGCTTCCGGTGTCGGATGCCTGCGCCTGCGCGCACAATGGAAAATCGGCGCTGTCTTTTTCGATGGAGCAAATGTGGGATGACGAGGCCAGCCCTTTGGCGATCGCGCAAGCGGGGTTTGGCTCGCCGGATTTCGCAAAAACCCTGAAGGCCCGCGACAACGAAGGTTTGACTCCTTTGATGCAGGCCGCGATGAGGGGATACGCAAATGTCGTCCACATGGTCGTCGCGCGCAGCGATCGGACAGCGCGTTCCCCAATGGGCCACACCGCGTTCGACCTGGCGCAAAGAAGCCCGGAATGCGCGGATATTCTGAGCGAAGGAATGCCTTTGGAGAAAATCGCCTGCTCGCGCGTCTGGGTCGAAGCGGTCGAGAAAGGCGAAACGCAAAGGCTGCCGCGAATCGCCGCTCGAATGGAGGCCGAAGCGCTGCGGTCGGCCATCACCGGCGTTCAGGACGGCCGCGCGGGCGCAGAAGAGGAACCCGCCGAGTCCGTGAACAAAGCTCCGCGGCCATCCAGCCGGATTTGACCAGCCGGGCGGCGCGCTGGCTTTTCAAGCGCGCTGCGCGTAAAATACAGGATCGAACCGGCGAGTCGCGAGCAGCGCGCTCCGAAGCCGGGGCCAGCTCTTCTCCTGCGACAATTCCTCTGCCCCAACCGCTTGCGAACATGACCACGGATCAAAAAGAAGACAAAAGCGCGGCGCAAGACGTTGTGGCGGAGCTGACGCCGAAAAACAAAGCGATCGTTGCGCCGTCTCTGCTGGAGCAAGAGCTTTTGCGTTGGTGGGGGTTGGGGAAAAGCGGCGCAAGCCGCGTTTGGCCCTTGGTCGCTTCTCAGCGGCCCACTCCTTTGCAGTGGCAGCGCCTGGCCTTCCTTGTCGCGCGGCTCGACAATCCAGAGGCCCTCGAAGTCGTGGCCGCTCATTGCGATGTGCTGGCGCTCCGTTCCGATTGCGTCATTGACAAAATCATGGACGCCGGGACGCTCTCGTGGATCGATCTTCCCGAAGAAGCGTTGCGCCTCGCTGAAAACTGCGCCGCGCGCAAATCCTCATTGCTGTCGTTTGCGGCGTCGTCGGGGGCGGTGTCTGCGGTGGAGTGGCTATTGGAGCGGGGCGCCAATCCCGCCGACCGAGACGCGCTGGGCCGCACGCCATTGATGCACGCGGCCATCGCTGGCCAAACGGCCTGCGTCAACGCATTGCTTCCCGTGTCGGAAGCCAACGCCATCGACGACAATGGCCTGTCGGCTTTGTCCCTTTGCCTGGAAGCGCAATGGGATGCGGCAGAGTGCGCCTTGGCGATCGCGAGAGCGGGCGTCCATTGTCCTGATTTTGCGAAAACCCTTGAGAGCCGCGATGTTCATGGTTTGACGCCCTTGATGCAGGCGGCGGTAAAGGGCCACGAAGAAAAGTTTTCCGAGGGATTGATTGCCGTGCTCGCCTCAAAAAGCGATTGGGCCGCGAAATCAAAGGATGGGCACACGGCTTTTGACATGGCCGCGGCGTGGCCCAAGTGCGCGGATATTTTGAGCGAAAGCATCCCTTTGGCGCAACTCGCATGCTCGCGAGCGTGGATCGAGGCGGTCGAGACGAGGGAACCTCAAAAACTGCCGCGAATCATGGCTCGAATGGAGGCTCAATCGCTGCGCGCAACCATCACTGAGACGCAAGCCAACGCCTCAATCCCGGCCGACCGAAAAAAAGGGGCCGCCGCAAGGATTTAAGCGGCTGGAAGGACCGTTCGCCTGGATTGCGTTGCGTGCCTTGAGCCGCATTTTCTGGTACAGTCAAGCATGCTTCGGCGCGAAGGACTCATTTCCGCCAGGCCAAACATGTCAAATGCTCGCCAAACAACCAATCAGGCCCGAGATTGGGCGCGAAAAACGCAAAAGCGCGATAGACGGCAATGAGGGCGTCGAGCCGACCCAGCAACAAGGCCGAAAGGCCCCGCGGATTTGTTTGGCTTTCGCGCCGCCAAGTCGTTCCTCCGCCCCAATTTCAATCAGCGAACCCTTTCGCCCTCTTCTGCTCCCAAATGAACGCCACCGCCAACACCGAGTCGTCCAAACAGCCTGAGGCCTTCACCCTCCAACAGGAGCAACGGGCTTTGAGCCTGGGCGAGCATGGGAGCATCCAGGACATCGCCGCGTTCCTGGCGACCGAGGAGGGCCGCGCCGCGGTGTTCTCCGCCAGGCGTCAAGACAAATATGGCGCCGGGGAGTCGCCCATTTTGTTGGCCATATCCAACGATCGTTTTGAAGAGGCCGCGTTGCTGGCCCCGCACAGCGACATGAGCGTCCGAGATGGCTTTGAAGGCACTCCTTTGATGGCCGCGACGGGGCGCGGGGCGTTCGAATTGGCCAAAACGCTATTGCCGTTGTCCGACCCAAATGCGCGCGGAAGATCCGGCTGCACGGCCCTGCATGTGGCGGTGGAGGCCGCAGGCGCAGAAGAGGACGGATTGGTCGAGTTGTTGTTGCCGGTCTCTGACGCGAAAATCAATCGAAGCGCATCCACGCAGGTGGGCTATTTCGAAAATGAGGGGCCGAGCCCCTTGATGACGGCGGTGACCGGGCAAAAAATAAAAACGCTGCGGCTGCTCTTGCCGGACAGCGACATTTTCGCGACAAGCCAGCCCATGGGGCAATCGGCGTTGTCGGAGGCGATTGGCGACCGGTGGAGCGCCGGCGTCGACGAATTGCTGAAATGCTCATACGCCAAAGCTCCCAAGGGATTTTGGCTTCGAGTCGTGTTGGCGGCGGTGAGGGCGCGCGACTCGGACGCGCTCTCGCGCGTGATGCCCTTCATTGAAGGCGCGCGCGACCTGGACGCCCTGCAATTCAGCTGGCGAGAGGCGGTGTCTTCAAAGTCGGCATGCGGCGACATCATCGCGGCCAGCATGGCCGGTTTTTTCGGACGGGTGGAAAATGCCATGCTTTACAGAAGAATGCGACGCGATGTCTGCGCCTATCCGCGTTTCAACGCCGCCGTGGACGCTCGCCAGCAACAACGAGCCCTCGCGCGCGTCGTGGCTTCCGCTTCCAAGGCGGCGGCCGAGAGAGCCGGCGATGAAACAAGCCATTCAACAGCCAGGGCCTCGGCTCGCACTCGCGGAGCGCGGCTCTGATGGGATTGGGTGAGTTTCAGGAACGTCCGGCGTGCTCTGAATCGACGTTGAATTTTGTGGAAAATCGTTTCGGAGGAAAAATCCGGAGTAAAATCACCGGATCGTTTGATTTTTGGCGCCTAAATTCTGGAGAATTCTCATGCCGTTCGTTTGGTTTGTCGAGCGCCCCGCGGGCGGATTGGCGTTCAAGGAAAATGGTTCTTTCACTGAAAAGCGCCAAGCCGACGCGCAAGTGTTCGCCACCAAAGAGGACGCCGCGGACGCTCTTGAAAAGGCGCGAAAAGCCCTTTTTGCGAAAAAAGAAGCGCACAAGCAAAAAACAGGCGCGAAAGACGCCGACGGCTCGGCCAAAGGCCGTGTGTTTGGCTCTCAACCCACTTTCGAGCGCCATGACAGTGTTTTGTTGAAGCTGAACATCAAGCTCAACCGCTTGGAGCGGACAAGTTTGATGGAAATTCAGGAAGCGAGCCCTCAACTGAAAACGCTTTGGGCGGTCGTGGCCGAGGACGGGCAGTGGCTGGAAGTCCGCAGCGGGATGTGCGCCTTGACCCGGAAACCCGACGAAGCGACGTTTTTTGAGAGCGAGGAGCAGGCGCGCGAAATGGCGCGCGAAGGCGAGTGGACGCGAGCCGCCGCGGAATTGGCGAACACCGCGAATGTCGTCGAATTGGATGTCCGAATCAAAACCGCGAAGCCTGTTTTCTCCGCCTCTCGCGGCTCGTCCGGCGTGAACGCTTTCGCGGGCGCCTGGATGGCTGAGCAAGAGCGCGACGACCTGGCGGCGGAGATTCAAACGCAAAAAACGGCGCCGAACCCGAAATCGCGCTCCTCGGGCATGAAAATTAGCGGAAATAGCGGAAAGGGCGTCGCTGCCGCCACCAAAGAAACGGACGCAGCCGACAAAGCGGATAAAGCTGAGCCGAACGCGAAAAAACCATCGCGAAGGATTTGATTCTCTCATGGACAACCGAAATTCCTCAGGACAAAAACCGCCGCTGACGCCCGCGCAAACCCATGACATCGGAATGGGTTTGATCGCGGCAGCCGAGGCTGGGGATGAAACCGCATTGCGCGCGTTGTTGAAAGAGGGCGCTCATGGCCCACTGGACACACGCGACACGACCGCGGCTCTCATTGCGGCGGTCGAGCAAAAAAGCGTGGCGTGCGTGGAGTTGTTGCTTGCCGTCGCTGACCCAAAGGCCAACAAGGCTGGCGAGACGGCGTTGATGGGGTGCTGCGCAAAGCCCTCGCCGGAAGCTCATGAAATCTTCTTGCGATTGCTGCCGCTGAGCGATCCAAAAGCCACGACCTACGCCAAGGACACCGCCTTGATGATCGCGGTGTCGTGGAACAACAAATCGGCCGTCCAGGCGTTGTTGCCCGTGAGCGACGCGGACGCGCGCGATCGCTGGGGCCGAAACGCCCTCATGACCGCCGCGGCGGGAGAAAGCGAGGCCGATGAGGAAATGCTGGCCTGGATGATCGACGCGACGACAGACATCGACGCGCGCGACAAAGACGGGATGACGGCGTTGATGCTGGCCGCGGCCGGCGCGGATCGGCGAGATTGGCGCGGCCATCGATTGCTGTTGGGGCGCGCCGACGCCAACGCGCGCAGCCCGGCGCAAAGCTATCCGCCGGATGGCTGGAGCGCCACGCCTTTGGAGCACGCCATTCGTCGAGGCGAAGCCTGCGGAGGCCTCGAATGCGTGGAGGATTTGCTCCCCTTCACCGACATCGCCGTCAAAAACGAGGCTGGGCTCACGCCGTTCGAAGTGGCGTTGAGCGTCGCGCAGTTCAAAATCGCGGATGTGCTCGCGCATGGCGCGTCGGCCCCCGTTGTGGCGGAAGCGGTGAAAAAACACGGAATGGAAATGCTTCCAAAAGCCGCGGAGTGGCTTGCGAGGCAAGAGGCGGCTGAGTTGGGGGCTGCCGTCGCCCACGCGCAGGTCGAGCGCATGGAGGCCTCGGAATCGGAATCTGGGCAAGGACTCGGGGAGCTCCGAGAAATCGACGTCTCATCGAAAAAAGGCCGCGCTCGCTCGCTTTGAGCGCCCAGCGCCGGGCCGAGTCGCCATCGCGGTGGCGCTGGATGCTCAGAGCATGTATGCTGAGAGAGCCACAATTGGTCCTCCGCCTTGTCATTCATTGCCTCGTCCCATGAAAAAGCACTCAACCCCTTCGGGGTTTTTGATATCAAAAGCCGAATGGAAAACCAATCTGACCGCTTGCGTTCAGTCAGGAGACGCGGAGGGTTTGCGCCGGGAGCTCCAAAGCGGCGCTCAAAACGGCCTGGATTTCTCCGGGCTGGAGGTCAACGGGGCCCACCCTGTTTTCATGGCCGCGCGGTTGGGCCGGGCGGAGTGCCTCGACGCTTTGCTGCCGTTGTGCGTCAACGCGCAAACGGGCGCCCGATTGGCGTTGAAGATCCAGGAAGGCAAGGCGGCCGAGTTCTGCCGAAGCGGCGCCGGTTATGGCTTTGAGCGCGACGAGGGCTTGGCCGGAGCGGATGTTTTGATGGTGGCGGCGCACGCGGGGAGCGTGGATTGCGTTGAGCGCTTGATGGGCTGGGGCGACCCCGCCGGACGAGACGCGAGAGGCTGCACGCCGTTGATGGCGGCGGCGTTGAGGGGGCACGCGGAAGCCGTTCGCGCGCTGTTGCCCCATTCCGATCCAATTTTGGCCAAAGACCAAAATGGCTACACCGCGCTCATGATGGCCGCAAACAACGCGCGAGAAGAATGCGTGCTGGACCTTTTGCCGCACAGCGACGTGTCCGCCAAGGGCTCGGACGGGCGCAACGCCCTGATGCGGGCGATGGGCGCCTACGACATCACAGAGCCCGCGGTGAAAGCGTTGCTGGCGGCCACCGACGTTTTTGACGCCGACCCCGACGGCAACACGGCGCTCATGATCGCGGCTGAAATTGACCGTGAAAATTTGTGCGAATGGATCATCGCGAGCGTGCCCATGGACCGGAGGGCCGCCTTTGTGAACCAACGGAACAAAGACGGCGACACCGCTCTCATGCGAGCGGTCCGGAACGAAAACCCAAAGAACATCGCCGACCTTTTGCGCGCGAGCGACGCGACGCTGCTCGATTCCAACGAAGAGACGCTTTTCCAAATCGCGGCAGGAACGGGCGACTGCCCGACCATTGACGCCTTGGCGCCAATTTTGACGGAGCCCGAAATGGACAGCGCGTTGGCTGGCGCCTGGAAGGATCGATTCGCGAAGTATTTGAACGTGAAAATCACGGCGTCGGACTTGCCCGCGATTCACGAGAGAAAAGCCGCGCTGAATCAACGTCGGGAGCTGGCGCAAGCGGTGGCGGACGCGTTAGCCGAGCGAGGGCCAGCCCTTCGGAATGCCCAGGGCTCAGAGCCTTCGAGACGCCATCGCGCCCTTTGACGGCGCGTCCGTCGCGGATCGCGAGTTCTCTGATTGCTCGCGATCGGTTCTCTCCGCAGTGGCGTCGATGCATGGGTCTGCGTTTTTTTCTTCACAACCAGCCTCAGCCGCCGTTTGGGCCAAAACGCTTGCCTCGCGCAAGGCCTTGATTCGAGGGGCCGTTTTTCGGAAGCGTTTTTCAATGGGCTCGCGGGGCCGGCGTTTGATTTTGGACGGTTCGTTAAAGTCGCGGTAGGCATGCGCTTCATCGATCAGGTTGAGAAGCGTGTCGTTGGACTCCCAAGCCAGCATCTCGTCCGCATACGAAAAATTCCCATGCCCAAGCGCCACCGCGCGCGACGCGGGTCGGCAATGCGGCCAGATTTGCTGCGCCACGTCCCACCACTGCCGTCCCAACGCAATCGTGAGCGCGGAGACGCAAGAGTAGTCCGCGGCCTCTCGGTCAAGGCTCGCGGGCATTGAGCGCCAAGTGTCGGGAGCGGCGCCGGATGGCAGCCCCAGGGGACCCGATTGCGCCTGCGGCGCATAGCCGCCAGGCGTCGTCGCGGAATGGGCGGCGTTCGGAGAGGCCCGAACAACGCGGATAGGCGGCGTGTCGATCAAAAAATCCGGATCGGACGCGGCCAAAAGATCCGCGACAATCGATTCAAGGCCCGGTGGCTTCTCGCCCTCAAAGTCGCGCAGAAATTTAATGAGGGGCGTGCCCTCGCCATCCAAGCGGCTCATTGCGGCAGGGGACAAAATCCAGCGAAAAAATTCTGGATGCTCCGCTCGCGAGGCCGCGGCAAGGGAGAAAGCATTTTGGCGGCTGGCGTCAAGGCCGGCTGGATCGGAAAAAGGAGCCAAAAGCGCGACGCAAGCCTCGTTTTTGGCCTTCAAGGCTTCGAAAAGAGCCGAACTTCCCACCACGTTGCGTTCGGCGACGCGCCGCTCGGTGTCTTGCGCCAGAAGAAGCTCCACCAAATCAGGGCGACCCATGCGGGCCGCGCAAATCAAAGGCGTGTCGTCCGTGCGAACCGTGTGAACGTTTTTTAGGCGAAAAAAAAAGCCCCGAGAAACTCGCGTTTCGGCCTGCGGGGGCAGCCAGGCCAAAAGACACCTGGCGCGCTCGGTGTCGCCGGCCAAGACGGCTTCGATCAGCCACCCGCCGCCGCGGGTTTGCCACTCCGGATCGCGCTGCCACGACAAATCCGCGCCGGAAGGGCGCTGCTCGAAGGGCGCGGGCGGCAAATCATCCAAAAGAGCGGAGAAATTCATTGATATCCGGGCCTCAGCGCAAAGTCATGAAATGCAAAGTGGAAAAGATGGATTTCAAGAAAGAAAATCCGCCAACAGCTCCCGCTCCACGGAAGACAATGCGCCGTCTTGGCCCAGAGAGAAAGGGCCACAGGCCGTGAAGGCTTCGCCAAACCGATTGAGGAGCGCTTTTTGGGCCACGAGGAAAGCGTCTTGCCCGCTAGGGCCTGAAACGCACACCGAGGCCGCGCCATCAAGGCCCGCGCTCTCGACCGACAGCGTTTGCGTGAAAAAGCCGGCCTTCTCGAAATTCCTCACCGTGGCGAGCGTCGCCGCCGCGAGCTCCGCCAACGGGTCTTGGGCATTGACGGCCGCGGCCAGCGCTCGAAAGGCGAAGCACCGATCCCGGCTCTGCGGGTCGTCGTCGCAGGACGCGTCGACAATCAGAATGGAGAGACCTTGCGGCGATTGCGTGGTCGATGCGGGCATGAATGGCTCCAAGCGGATGGTGGCGAGGAGACTGTTTCGCAATGTCGCCGCATGGCGAATCACATTTGGCCTCCATGAATCCATTATACCGCGGGCGCGTCTCGCCAAAGCGGATTGTGCGCCGTTATTGCGGCAATGGACGGCAAAAGTTGCGGAAGAGCCACAAATGTCGCCGGCGCTGGACGCGCGTGATGGATGGTTTGAAAAATTCGCGGGCGACGCGTAAAATAAGGAAATCGACGGTTCGGCCACGCCGTCGAGCCGCGAATGCCCTCGGGATTCGCCCTTCTCACAACACCGAAAGGACCGCTCGTGCCCCAAGATCATTCCCAAGACCCGATCACCGTGTCCATCGTTCTGAACGAGGCGCTGGACCCGAAGCAATTGGCCTACAAATTGGCGCAGGCTCGCTCGGAAATAGCCTGGAAGGTCGGGCACGCCCAATTCAGGGCGGCGGACAAGTCGAGCAAAAGCGGCGTGATTGATCGGCGCGCGGGCTGGGCGATGACAGGCCTGTGGCTGGGCGGGGCGGCCCTCGCGGCGCCGACGGGCGCGGGAATCGCGGAAACGCTCATGAACTGGGGCGCGCAGCCCATGGGGCAGGCTTTGGCCATCTGCATGGTCGCGGCCTTGGCCATCGGCAAAGACAAAATCGAAAAGGGCTTCAAGGGCCGCATCTCCGCCATCACGTCGACCGCGAATGTTCTGATCGCGGGCTTGCGCCAAATGCCGCCGGACAACCACGCCGATGTCGCGGCGCACGCGGCGCGCGTGGCGAAAATGGATGACGCGTCGGCGTTCGATCGCTTGGTCTCGCATCAAATAGCGGCCCACCATCAAGGCAAAATTGGCTCGATGAAGCTGGACGCCTTCACGCAAGAGCTTGTGCCGCACGAGATGCTCGGCGCGGGAGAAAATCGTCCTGGGCACAAAAAGATCAACGCGAAAAGCGGCGAGATCCATCCGGATTCGCGCGACAAGAAGCCCCGGCGGTGAGCGCTGTGCGCGAGAGAAACGCCAAAGCGGGATCGCGCCCGGGGCCAAAGCGCCCAGAGTCTCTTTCGGAAACCACAAAGAGCTGCCGGATCAGCTGCGGCCACAGCCTTTTGCGTGCGGCCGAGAACGGCCGCCTCAGCGAGATCCGGTGGTTGGCGCGACGCGCGGACATGAGCGTGCGCGACATGGGCGAGAACACGGCTCTCATGCTCGCTTGCCGGTCGGGCTTCCCGCGTTGCGCCGCCCTCTTGCTGTCCGGCTCTGACTCGTTCGCAACAAACAGCGAGGGGAAAACCGCCCTCATGCTCGCTTGCTCGCATCGGCGGGGAAACCCGGAGATCATTCGCGTTTTGGCGACAGAAAGAAGCTTGAAAACGAAAAGCAGGAGCGGCCTCACGGCGTTGGACATCGCTTTGGCGCATGGCGCGGCGACAGAGGCTCGCGTTTTGATGGATTTTTGCCGCCCGCAAGAAATCGACGCGGCCTTTGCGAAGTGGAGCGCGCAGACTCGCCAGAAAATTCTGGCGCGCGGGACGGCCAAGTCAGCCTCAGAGGTCGCTCTGGCCGAGATCGCTCAGATTGAGGCGCTCGCGCTGGAGAACGAACTCTCGCGAGCCGTTCGGCCGGGCGTCATTCCTGCCCAAAAAAAGGCGGCGTCTCGGCTGTGAGGCGCGAGTCAGAGAGTTCTCGGCGCGCCAAAATGGCGGGTTGGGCGGCGAGGTGCACGGCGTCATGCGCCTCCTGGGAAAAACGCGTCTCCGAAGGCACGGCTCCGTTCAGGCGCCCACCCGACAATGAAAAAGCCGAACAAGGCGTTCGGCTTTCGGGATTTTTGAAGACCAACGAGCCGGGGCCGCGAAGGGGCCCCGCCAGCCTTAACTCCCAACAGCGGCGATAGCCTTCTGCGCGTCGGCGGCAGCCGTTTCCGGGCCAACCAGGGCCGTGTATTGCTCAAAGGTCAACAGAACGTGCGTGACGGAGCCATCCGTGTCGGCGATGAGAACGGGGCCATTCGCGGCGGCGTTCAGGGCGATGGTGGGGGAAACGCGCAATTCTTTTTCGGTGACGGTGATCGTGTGCATGGTTTTCTCTCTGTTCGCGGGCTGAGGGGAAGAACGCAGCGCCATGAAGCCCACCACAATGGGAGCCTGCGTTGAAAATCGGTGACTGAAATGATTTTCCTCCTGTTTTTGCGTTTTCGCAAGGAATTTCGCGCCACTGTTGCGCGCCGCCCACCGCCCGGAGAGGGATGAAAAGGAACGACAAAGAGGAATTTGCGAAGAGTTTGGTGTTCTGAGGGGGGCGGTCAACCTTTTCGGATCGACGGCCCGGGAAAAAGAGGCCGAAACTCGCCAGAAAAAGGGCCGCGCGGTATGATGATGCTCTGAAACAGAAACGACTGCGCGCCTGCTCACTCAATGTTTTCCCGCAAAAGACTCTTATTTTGAACGCCGCCCCCTTGACCCAATTCCCGCATGCGACGCCGGCCGCCCAATACGCGGCCGCGGTCGCGCGGGCGCAATTCGCGGTCTCCGCGGGCGAAACAGGCGTCGGCCTCTCGACTTTCGCGCAGCGAGAGGCGATTCGGGCGTCGGCGATCGCTCTCGTGGAAAAGCTCGCGAGCGCGGAATGGAGCGGCAAAGAGGCCCGGGAAATCCAGCGGCAGATTATGATGGAGCGCGACGCGCCAGAGCATTCATGGGCGGATTTGGCGCAAATTTCCATCGACTACGCCAAAGCGTTGTCTGCTTTCAAAGCCATGCCAGAGAATGAACAACGCCGCGCAGCCGCGCAAACCCAAGGCTCGGGTTGGACGCGCTGGGCGGGGTTGGCCGATTTGCCAGAGAGCGCCTCAATGGGGCGAGGGTTCGGATTGGGGGCCGAATTGGGGGCCGAATTGGGGGCCGAATTGGGGGCCGAATTGGGGGCCGAATTGGGAGCCAAAGATGATTCGCGGCAAAGCTCCCCGTCTGCGACTCTCGCGCGCGCCGCGCGTTTGGGGCGCGCGGCATGGCTTTTGGCGAGCGTGGACAATATCAAAAGCGTGGAGCAGGCGAAGGCGCGCGTTGCCCAAGAAAGCTTGTGGGAGGCGACGCAAAAAGCAGCCAAGGCCCGGCAAGACGCATGGCTTCGCTGGGGAGCAGAAAGGCCGGCTGAAAAAAACGATGCGGCATGGCGCGAAGCCGAAGAGTCTCATTTGGCGGGCGTCCGAAGCGGGATTCAGCGCCGCTTTGGCTTGCGCGAGCTGTCCGTGGAGGGCGAACTGGATTTGTCGAGCCGCCAACAGCGCGCGCTGCTGAGCCGATTGGAGCGCTCCATGGAGCGCTCGTGCCAGACGCTGGGTTGCGCGGAATTGGATTTTGGACTTCGCGGCCAGGTTGGAGTCCGGTTGGAGGCTCCGGGCGTCGATCATCGCAACCAGGGGCGGCTCGGCGTTTTTCGAAGCGGGCTCCCCGGAGACGATCGCGGAGCGGGCACCATTGGCGTGTCGGCCGCCGCCCTGGACCGAGACGACACGTTCACTCACGAATGGACGCATGCGCTCGATTGGCGCGTGGGGCAAATTGTGGCGCCGGAATTAAAGTCTTTCTTCACCGCGCTCCCGCGAGCGCTGCAAGAGCGTTCCCCGCAAGCGCGCGACGCCGTCGAGTTGATTTTCGCAGCCGTCGGCGCAGACGGAGACCTCGAGAAAAGCCGGCAAGCCATTGCCTGGTTGGAAGAGAGGCGCGATCGCGTCGGCATGAATCTGGCGGGCCGCTTGCTGGGAAAGGCCGCGCCAATGGAAAAAATGGCGGCGTTGGCGGATCGTTTTGGAAACGCGGAGATTTTTGTGGCGCAATCTCTGGCGGGCGTCCTCAAAACGCAGCCTGAGTTCTGGCGCGCGGCTCGCGGGGCGTTCGCCAACGCGCAAAATGGCGTGGCCGACGGGTTGCCGGGAGACCCGAACGGCGCCCTTCGGAGGCATTTGCTGGTCGCTCTGGCCCAGCACAACGGAAGTTCAGAAGAAAAAATGGAGCAAGCCGTGAAATCCGGGGATTTGTCGCTCTCGGAGCAAATGGCGGACGCTTTCACCAGCCAAATGGATTTATTGCGCCAATTGGCCCGCGCCAGCCACATGACCAATCAACAGGCCACGGGAGTTTTCTGGGCCGGAGAAAGCGTTTTCGCGCAGGGCAGCGAAATAATGGACATCGGGGCCGCCGCCGCGGGAGAATACGCGCTGGGCGACAAACCCTATTGGTCGGAGCCCATCGAAGTGTTCGCGCGATCGGTCGGCCGCTCCCTGGACGCTGACGCCCGCAAGCGGTCAGCGCTCGCGAATTCCGCTTTCACGCCCATTTTTGGCGAAAAGGCCCAAAAGGCGTTGCGCCAAGGGCTTCGCGAGTTCGCGGCCGTGGCCGAGGTGGAGATTCAACAGGAATTGACGGCGACAGAGCGCGTTGAAAGCCGTTGGGTTGACCATGAAGGCGGCGCTCAAAAGCTGTCAGAGGCTTTGACCCGCCGCAGAGAAGCCGCGACCGTGGCCAAGCTCGATGCCATTCGGATTGCGCGAGAGGGTCGGCAAGACAAGAAATCCATGGGGCCGGGCGCCTGAGCGCCCCGGCCTCGCGCAACCTCCATTCCACGCCATGTCCTGGCACAGATTCCGCGCCAAAAGAGATACCAATTGAGCCAAAAAACCGCCGACTCCGCCGCTCCGGCCAACAATGAGGCAACCGCCGCTTTGTTCGATCACATGCGTGAAGCCGCGATCGAGCCGTCAGAGCGTGGCCAAGAAGAAAGCACGAAGCGCGAAGGCGATTTTCGCGCGCTGGTCTCCGCGTGCCCCCTTCGCGACGGCTTTATTGCAAGCGATGAGCTTGGGAACACCGCTTTGATGATCGCCGCCATGCGCGGGCGCGCGGATTGGGTGGAGATTTTATTGCCGGTGTCGCCTGTTTTGGCAGTGAGCAAAAAAACCGGCATAATGGCTCTGGAACTGGCGGTGCGGGCTAGGTCTGTCGATTGCGTTCAAAAAATAGCCGACTTTTGCTCCACCCGGGATTTGCCGGCGGCTGGCTTGAAAAAATTGGGAAACATGGCTCTGCACAGGGCTGTGGACATGCACCAAGTGGAGTGCGCTAAAATTTTGGCGGCGGCTTCTTTCTGCTCTGATCCGAACGAAATTTTTCAACATGCTTTGCCGCTTTTCACCGCGGTGGTTCGCGGAAAAGCCGACATGATTGAAGCGCTGCTGCCCTATTGCGACACAGAGGTTCGCGACGCGGAAGGCAACACGCCGTTGATCAGGGCTGTGAAACGCAGGGACATGGAGTGCGTCCGAATATTGATGAAAAAGGCCAATCTTGACGCCCAGGGCGCCAACGGGCAAACCGCTTTGATGTGGGCGGCGCGCGAAGCCGCGCTGGATTTGGTCAAAATTCTGGCGCCAGTGAGCAACGTGAGCGTGAAAGATAACAACGAGCGCAGCGCGCTGGAGTGGGCCATCGCTGCGGGGCCATGGGACTCTGCGGATTTGATCGCGAGCCTGGGAACGGAGCAAGACATGCGCTGGTTGTTGAGCTTCGAGGATCAGGACGAGACGCCCTTGACCTGCGCCCGATTTGCGGAAATTGAGGCGCAAGCGCTGCGCGCGGTGGCTTTTTTCGGGGCCCAAAGCGCGGGCGCCGAGGCGGGGGCTTGCGCAAAAGGCGACACCGATTCGTCTCGCGTCCCGGAAAGCGAAGCAGCGGACGATTTAGCGCAAAAAACCCGGCGCGCGCCTCGCGCATTGTGAAACTTGTCGCTTTCGGCGCGAAGCAAAACAAGAATGGCCGATAGCGTTTGTCGAAACAAGCCGCTCGTGAGAGAATGGAGTTCGGAGCGAAAAGCGCCCCTCCTTCTCAACAATAGGTTCAGAGCGATGGCAAACGAGTGGCAAGAGAAGAAACATCGATTCAAGCTGCTGAACGCGGCGAAGTCCAGCGACGCCGAAGCCCTGCGCGCGGTGATCGCGGCGGCTGACGCGAGCGGATGGGAGTTCGCCGCGCGCTCGGCCGCGTGCGAAAAGGATTTGGATGGATACAACGCCCTGATGGCGGCGGCGTTGAATCGATCGGTCGAATGCGTGAGGATTTTGGCGCCGATTTCTCCCGTGAACGCCCAGCGAGAGAACGGCGAAACGGCTCTGATGATCGCGGTCCAGAGCAAACAAGCAGAGTGCGTGAAGATTTTGCTTCCCTTCGCAAAAACGCAGCTCGTCGACCGCTCCGGGCACGATGCGTTGGAAAAAGCCGCGCACAATGGCGACGCGGAGTGCGTGAGGTTGTTGCTGCCGGCGTCAAAGGCCGCCACAGCCCCTGGGGTCAGAAAAAAAGCATTCGGCGCGGCCGCATGGGCGGGCAGCGTGGAATGCATGAAACTGTTGATGCCGCAGGATTTTGAGCAGGTGAAAGCGCTTTGCGCGGAGTGGGGCACCCAATGGTCGCGCAGCCGCTGGCCTGTGGCGTACAGTGTTCTGGAGGCGGAATTTTTGCGACGTGAAACGCAAGCGGCTTTGATCGCGAACGAAGGAGCCAATGCTTCAAGCGAAGAAAGCGTGGCAAAAAAAAACCACCGGCCGCCGCGGTCTTTGTGAACGGCTCAATCGGGAGTCGGAAAAGGCGTTTTGGCCTGAAAAACCGCGAATAAAAAGCCCCGCAATCGGGGCTTTCGGCATCCAAAGAAGCAACGATGAAGCTCGTGTCAGATTCCGGGGCGCGCAGAGGCTGGCGTGGCTGTGGGGGCGGCGTCGGGCGCCGCGGGCGCTTTGCGAGCCCGCAGGCGATCGTGGAAGGCCTGCGCAAGCTCTTCGCGCGTCATGTGCGGCGTGGCTGGCGTTTCATCATTTAAATTCGGCGCGTTTTGCGCCGATTCGGAATGATCCGCCGCGTTTTCAATGGCCACGGTTTCATCCGGATGCGGAGCCGCCGGCACCATTTTCACTTCTCGGACAAATTCCTGGATCAAGAACTGCGCAAGGGCGGGGAGCGCCTGAATGGCTTGGAACTCTTGGGTCGAGCCGCCCTTCAGGGCGCTGCCCGTGGCGGTGAGGAATCGCTCGGTGGCGCGCGTCAGGTCGCGCAGGAGCGTGGTTTCGGCATCTTGCGTCCGCGCGTCGGACGCCGAGCGAAGAATGGCTTCGCGCACGCCTTCGCTTTGGGCCGTCAGGTCAATCGCGACCGGAGCGGTTGCGCCTTCAGGATGCGCCCGGCCGAAAACCTCCGGAGAAACGGTCTTTTCCGCAACGAAGGATTGAGTTGCCGCGTCTGGGAAGGATTGGCCGACGCCCCAAAAGTCAGCGTGCTGTTCGGCGGAGGATTCGTCTTCCGGGCGAGCCGCGGCGCGCGCGCGGGCTTGCTCGGCTTCGGAGACGTCCCAAAAAGTGATCGCCGGGGCGGTGTCGGGCGAGCGGGCGGCTTGGCGGGCGGCGGCTTTGGGGTCGAGCGTGTCGGACATGGAAAACTCCAAAAAAATAAATATCACGGGCGACGGCTTCAATGCGGGGCCGCCCTGAAAAACGCATTGCGCTCTGTGGATCAAATCAATGCCCATATTATCCCTCGTCGGGGCGAAGGGCGCAAGTCGCTCGCTTCAAGCCGTTTTTTCCTCGTGGAAATTGTGAGAAGACGGCGCGAATCTCCTCTGCGTGAAAAAAACAACAAGGAGCGCGGGGTTTCCTTGTCGCGGCGCAATCGGCGTATAATCGAAAAACGCCCATTCACAGAGGGCGACGATTAAAATCGCGCGGCTCGCAGAAGCGCAAAATGGGCCGCGGCCCTTGGAGAAAAAATGAGCTTAAATCCTTTTTTCGGTTTTATGGCGCTGGGCGCCCGGATCGGGATGATGTCAGACACCCCGCGCGATGAGCGGCGCGCGCGCGAACGCAACACCGTCGACTACACGAAGACGGAACCGCCCCTGCCCGTGCCGCTGACGGCGACGCAAACGACTTTCAAGCGCCTGAATCCCCTGCGCAAGCTGCGCGCGTGGGGTCGGGAGCATTCGTTTCTGGTGACGATGGCGGGATCCGCCGCCATTTGCCTGTGGATGACGCTGCAGGGCCCATGGGGCCCGGGGCGGACGCCGGGATGGGGGCTTTTTGCCACGGGACTGTCCGTGGTGATGGTCGGCTTGTGGCTGACGACTCGCGACCGGTTTTTGTCCTATGAAGCCCTTGACCGCTCACAATGCTCGGACATGGAGAAGCTTTTGAGCTCCTTTGCGGGCGGTGCTGCGTTCCGCCAAGCCGTTCTGGCGCAAGACCGGGCCTTCACTGACGCCGATCGCGAGCAGGTCAAGACGTTTGTCCGCGATCACGCGACCTGGGAAATGCGCTTGAACACGCAACGCCGAGATGAAGCCGCATGTCGCCGGCTGCATGAAGCCTCGAATGGCCTTGCTCCGAATTTCAGAGAAAAGGCGTCGTTGCCCGCTGCCGACCTGATGGCTTTGGTCGACGCGGCGTGGTCGCCGCGCGAGCGGGGATCGCGGGTCGTAAATGGTCGTCGGCGCGGCGGATTGTTTTAAAAAAAAGCGTCGGCGCTCAATGGCCAGCGCATTGGCCGCTCGCCCATGGATCAAGGCCGCCGCGAAAGGCGTGCGCAATCGAGCTCGTTTTTTCGGGCGGCGTGCATCAGCGCCGTCATCCGCCGATCTCCCCGCGCGCCACGTCCGAAACCGGCAGCAGTTTCTCCACCGCGGCGGCGTTGCCCATGACCGCAGCGAATTGCAGGGCGGTGAAGCCCAGCTGGTCAACAGCGAGAGGGTCGGAAATCGGAAGCAGTCGGTTCAGGCATTGGAGCCTGTTGTGGCGCGCGGCGGCCCAAAAGGGCCGTCTCGCCTCCGAGATCCGCTCCTTTTTTGAGGGCTTTTTCAAGCGCTCCGATGGCGCCATTGCGCGCACCCGCGCACAGTTCGTTGTTCAGGCGAATGGCGATGGCCGCGGGAAGCTTGGAGAGCGGGCTCGGGGCATGAGAGAGGCCGGTGGGGAAAAGGCTGCAAGGCGATGAGAAGACGAGGGCGGGCACGCCCGTTGCGCAAACCCCCCGCGCGGAAGCCTTATTTTAGCGCAAAAAGCCGCGCGTGCGCCAATGCTCGAAGCCCCGCCGGTCTTCCGCGCCTGGATCGCTGGCGGCGCCGCGGGATGGGGCGGGCTCCACTGCGGCTTGATGGCCTCGACATTCAACAGAAGTCGCGCTTTTGGTTTCGGGCGGCGCCAGCTTCATCACGAGGCGAAAATCTTCGCAGATGGCCGAATGGCGCAGGTTTGACAAAGCCGAGTGATGAAAAAGACGCGAAAATGAATCTCCGCGTCTTTTTCATCGTGCCGGTGGAGCCTTTGTGTCTCAACAAAGAGCGCCGCCAGATCGCGTTTTGCAGCTGCCAGACGCCGTCCAATCGACCCGCCCGGAAGAGTATGCCGGCGTGAGCGTGAACGTTTCATTGTTAAGGCCCGAGCTGGCGACCGCGGTCGCGGTGATCACCCCCGTGTCTCCAACGGACATGCTTTGCACGTATTTTGTAGCGGGGGCACAACCGCTGCCGGCGCCGATGCACGGCATAGGCATGCCGCCAACGGGACTGGCGGCGCTGGCGACGACTCCGTTCCATTGGTTTTGCAGATTGTTAAAATCAGCGGCGGTGGGGATTGAGAAGGTCGTGCCCGTGCCGCCGCCGAACGTGGCAATTTGGATGCGACCGCCAGCGATCGAGTAAGACCCCACATTCGCCAAAAGAGCCGCCTGCGCACTAGCCCCCGCTTGCCCTGAGAGGGTGTAAAAAACGCCACCTGGAGCGCACGCCGACAAGCCATTTGCGCAAATATAATTGGAGGCCAATAGACTAATGGCCTGCAAGCTGGCCAGGGTGGATCCAGTCGTGGCGTTGTTTGTGGTGTTTTCTGTTGTTTGCACCGACGCCGGATAGGACGCGCCTGGCGAAGCCACCGCCACGGAAATGGCATTGCCTGACACGCAATCGCCAGTGGCGGCGCACGTTGCGACCGCGGTTTTTGCCGCGGCGGTTGAGACGACAACCTCGGTGAATTTTGATTTGAGGGTGTAGTTGTTGTAAGCGGGTATGGCAATCAAGGCGAGCACGCCAATTATGGCCACCACAACCAACAACTCAACAAGCGTGAACCCGCGGTTAGAGCTCAAAGAGGGGCTGGTGTTTTTGTTCATAATTTCGGGTGTTAGTGATGCGGGTTGGCATGTGCAAGCGGGAGCGGGCGGATAAAATATTACAATATTCTATTGCATCAAAAAAAGGCGGTCAAGGAGACTCCCTGCCAAGGACGACAATTGCGACAGATGGGCGTGGAAAGACACGGTCGTGAATTACCCGGCCTTGAAGGCCGGAGCTTCCGGGATGGGGCTAGATGAGAGCCGCGAGGCGTCCATCTCCTCAAAGCTCGCGCCGGGGGCGAAGCCTTTGCGCTCGACAAATGCGGACTTTCGCAACCCCGGTAAAATTTGCCAACTAGCCGCCCCAGCCCGTGTGGCGGGCATGTCAAGCGTTAGGGATTATTCCCATCCATGCTGCCGGCTCCCTTGACCGCGGCTCAGCTTGAAATGACCCGTTGTTCGTGGCACGCGCGGTTGCGGCATGCGGCCAGCAGTCTTCCGGGGCTTTTCGTATCCGTGGTGACGTGCGCCGTGATGGCCATGAGCGTCATCGCTTGGAATGGGCAGCTACTGGACAGACTCCCGGATGGAGAAGCGTTTCGGCAAGCCGTCATCGCGCAAGGGCGCCTTTTCACCGTGGAGGAATTCAAAGTCGTGGAGAAAACGAGCGCCGCACACGCAAAATGGTATGAGCGCGCAATTCGCGAGAAACAGCGCCTCGCCAGCTGTCAGCGCCTGTATGGCGTAGCGGCTGACGGCTCCTTGGACGAAGAGAATCGTTGAAGCCATCCCGTGCCAGAGGGCGATTTTTCTTGGGGGCAGATAAATGACGAAAAACGCCTCTCGGGGCGTCTTTTCAATACATATAGCGAAGCTGCGCGATGAAGGGCCGGGCGAATCGGATGCAGAACTCGCGGCAGCTCTTCGCGGCCTGGACACAAACGTCAAAGTTCGATAGTTTGCGAGGTCAGCGACCTTGTGTGTCGCGCAAGCTGCGTCAGGAGCATCCGCGATGGGTTTGTTTTCAAAGAAAAAGAGCCAAGGGCCAAACGGAAAGCTTACTCTCGAGCCGGGCGATCCGTCCGTCATGGACGATCGAATGGGCGACTTTTTCCCGCACGCGCTTGACTGGGCGGGGAGCCTCGCGGGCTCGCAAATTCAATCGCTTGCGCATTTCGCGGCGCTCAAAGCATGCTCCGTCGCGGACATTGGAGCGGTGATTGATCTCGGCTCCATAAAAACCACGCTTTCCGAACGAGGCGACCCGGAAACGGAAGAAACCGATCGCATCACGGCGGCGCGCCAGCGCTGCCAGAAAGAGTTCTTCGCCGATCCTCAAATGAAAACCCCCGCGTCATCGGCTGCGTTTTGCCAAGCTCGCGCGTTCGACGCGCTGATTTTGTCCATCGACGCCACCGAGAAGAAAGCTTTCGAGGAATGCGTTTTTGAGGCTCAAGCCGCCATTCAATTCCACAACTGGAGCGAGACCGCGCCCAAGGACGAGAAGGTAGGGCTGGCGAAGATTGGCAAGAATGGGTGGCGCAGGGTTTTTTCGAGAAAAACCCCTTCACGCACGGTTGCGCAAGCCCTGTTTCGAAGACGAAGGAATGGGTGATGTTCCACACGGGAAGCTCGAACGGGGACTTTGAGGCCGCTCTTTGCCGCGAAGCCCTCGGCATCGAACTGCCCGAAGCGGACGATGAGCCGCCAGCGCTGGTGAACGCCCATCAGAGCGCGGAAGAGACCGAATGGGAAGAGCGGAATTTCGCCGGGGTGTCGCGGCCACGCGAAGGCGCGATGGATGAAAAAGGGCAATATCAGAGGCCTGTGGGCGTTCTTTTTTCCTCCGCCATGCCCGACGCGATGCGCGCGAGAGTCATTGCTCGGGCGCTCCGCTTCGCCCAAGCCAAAAACACGCCCGTGGGCGTGAGGACGCTCTTCGCGATCGAAAACGGCGATGCCGCCAACCCTGCGCTGCGCTTGAGCACCGTCATCGCCAGCCCACAGTCCTAAATCGCCCTCAGGCGGGGTTTTCCCGCCGTTGGGCCGCCGGCCGCGAGGCGCTCGGCCTCAAGGGCTCGACAATGGCCGTCCACATGCATAGGGTGCGAAAACGTTGCGCCAATGGCGCAGGCTGGGTTTTGGGCCATTTTGGGCCAAGCGGCGTTTTGGCCCTCCTGTTCGCCGGTTTGGCGGCGACCGATCCAGAACCGCGGCGGTCGCCGCTGCCCGCCGGCCGCTCGCTTTTTTGGGCCCCCCATTCGCCTGATTCGTCCCCGGAGTTTCTCATGGATTTCACTTGCACCGCCACCAGTCCGCCCGAGCGATTCGCGTTGCTTTTGGCGCGGCACGGCCGCTTTGACGAGCCGTCTTTTCTCGCCGCGCGCGGCCGCGCGGGCGAAGACTTGTTTTCGTACGCTTACGCGGCGGCGATCGCGCGCGAGACGGTGTCGGTCTTGAAGGAGGATGAGACGCCAGTTTTGAGCGCCGAAAGCGTCGCTGACGACGCCGATTTCCTGGGAAGCCGAAGGCCCGCGATCGAGCGTTTCGCCACAGGCCTCTCGCATTTGCGTCTGGACACCGCGACCTTCGCGGTCGATCTCTTGCGGGAACGGCTGTGTCGCATGGTTCCCGAATGGGCGGACGGATCAAAGCTGGCCAAACGAGCGGCCAAGGCCCTCTGCGACGTGTTTGACGAAGAGGCCGCCCTCCCCCAAGGGCACAAAGCGTTGTGCGTGTTTTTGCTCAGCTCCGGAAACAACAATTTTGTCGCTCGCGCCGTGGCGCGCCGATCGGTGGTGTCTTCCGAGCAACAAAGCGCCGCGATCAGCGCTCGGGCGGCTGTGGCGCACGCCATGGCCTGAGAGGGCCCAAGGGCGCCGCGGGGCCAGCGGCGACGCCTCGCAAAAAGAAGCGAAAAAAGGGCGAAAATCGCCCTTTTTCTGTTTGAGCAACCCGCTCAATCAAGCACCCGGCACGTCAGCGAATCGAGCCATGGACGTCCACGCCCTCCGAGCGCCCGCCCAAAACGATCGCCGCGGGTTGTCCGCAAATTTCGTCGATGGTGCGCAACCGTTGCGACGGGGAAATGGATTGCGCGCGATCTTGCCGATTTTGCCGAGCCGAGATCGCTTCGCGGGCCTTCACGGCGGCGCGAGCCTGCTCGACCATTTGCGCGGCCGACGGGCCGGCGTGGTCGCAGTCGCACGCAGGCATGAGGCTGATGCCTGCGTTTTTGGCGACGTTTTTTTCGAATGAAACCATGAACATATGAACCAGAGCCGGCGCGTACATGACAGTGTCCTTTGGTGAAATAGAACGAGGGATATTTGGGAGGCCGAGAGAAACAGAGGCCGACGAAGAATCCGCCGGCCCGTCAAGCGGGCGAGATCAGTCGCGACGGTCGCGAGCTCTCAGGCGGGCTTGCGCCATGGCCTGGGCTGCTTTTTCTTGCGGGCTGAGCTCCGAACGAATCGGAATCAGCGACGGGTTGGCTCGAAACGAGTTGTTGCCGAGAGCTTCTGCGAGACGGTCAAAAAAGGCGAAGAGGATATTCATGGAAAGCTCCAAAAGGGGGCTGCGTTGTGGGATCCGATGAATCAATTATACGCTCGTGGCGGCTTTCAGGGGCGGGCCAAGGAAATAGTTTGAGGGTGTCGCGAGAGCGCCACAAGAGAATCACGGCGCAAGGGCTCGAAGCCGCCGCGAAGCGCGCAACGTCGCGCGATCGCTCAAAGACGGGTCGCCTTCCGAGTCGGCCGCGCGGACAGCCCGGACAGCGAATCGGTGGCTGCGTCGCGAGACCGCTGGAGACCGTCTGCGGAAGTCGCCTCAAAGGGCGAGGCCGATCCCTCTCGGCGTTGGTCTCCGCGTCTTGCTCCGAAAAACGCCGCGCGCTCGATTTCAATGGCGTCGCGCAAGCAACGCTCCTGAGCCACGAGCAGGGCGCTCGCCTCGGCCACGGTGAGGCCTTCAATCAAGGCGTTGGCTTCCGCGGGAAAGGGGTTTTGGGCCAAAGAAAGCGTCTCTGGGGAGTGAAGCGCTTTTTGCCAGGCGGCCTGTCGCTCGGTGTCGCGCGCGATTCTCCACAGGCGCTCGTCGACAAGCCCCCAAACCAAAAACCCGACGCTGAAAACACCCGTCATGGCCCACCCGCTCATGCCTTGGCGAAGCATCAAAAGAGTCATGGCCAAAAACACAATCGACATGCAAATCAGCGTGCCGCCGCCCATGGCGAAAAAGTCCCACCGATCGTGTTCCAAAGAAGACGCCGCGGCGTGATAGATGCGCTGTTTCAAGGCGACCTGCCCACGCGCGCAGGCCGCGAGTTCGGTTTTTAAGGCGCGGGTTTTGGCGCTGGTTTCGCAAAGGCGGAGCGGCAGGCGATTTCGTGTCATGGGGTCTTCCCTTTTTCGACTCGGGGCGTCAACGCCCCATAAATGGGGCGAAGCAGAAAAGGCCGTTTAGCGCAAGCCGCCGATGGAGTGCGCGCGCGTGGAGTCGCGCACCGCGCCCGGGGCTGGCAGAGTCGGCGAAAAAGCCCGCATCACGGCCTGCGAATCAGCGAGGGCGTGAAGTGCGTTTTCCAAGTCGACCAAAGCGCTCCACTGCTCAAACGAGAGCTGCGGGCGATTCGTGTCTTCAACCCGCGGCGCGCCCGCCGGGGGCGTCGAGAACAGCCCCGCGTCGGCATGCATGCCCTTCAAGCCCAAAAGCGCTTCGGTGGCCATTTCTTCGACCAACAGGGCCGCGGCGTCTTGCGTGATGCCGAAGGCGTTGCGGATAAGAGAAAAGGAAATTTTCAAGTCGGTCGCGTCCAGAGACCGCAACAGCGAGCGCGCCCACTCAGGCAGCGCCTCCTCCATCCGCTCCTCGCCCGCCAACAATGAAATGTAGCGCTCATGCCGACGGGTCGACTCGCACCCTTCGTGGCGAATTTCCGCCAGCGCGTCTTGGATTTGGCCAGGGCGCTGGCGAAAGCCCGGAAGGAGTTTCAACGCGGCTTGCAGGCGCTGGGCTGCGGCGCGCAACCTCGCGCTTCGGGGAAGGTTGGAAAAAGCCGACATGTGAGAGTCTCCGTGGAGGGCGAGGCGGCAGTGGCCATCGCTCAGTTCAGAGCCCAATCATATCATTGGCTAGGCTGTGTGCACTTAAGGTCGCACAGTTTTTGTCCGAGACCCAATCAGACGGGACATGCCAGAGCCCCTGTGTAAACTTTTTTGGACGCTGAAAATCAGATTTTCGCGGCCTTGTTCATTTTGCGCTTGGACAACCCGTCCCTCCAGCTCATTTGCCAGACGGCGGCCCGGACAGAAAGTCCGGGGTGCCATTTGAACAAGGGGCAGGCCTTGCGCAGGATGTTGAACGCGCCGTTGACGTCCGCGTGGAGCACGGCGGGCCCTGTGAGGGGCTTCTCCGTTTGGCCTTTCCCGCGAGACACCCAGGGCGTCTGCCGAACGAACCGATCTCGGTTCTTCGTGTCTCGCGATCCATGCCGCTCCGCCACGGCGCCGGCCGCGATCGCGGCCCGTGCGTTGGCTTCTTTCTTCTCTTCCATTTCGTTCTTGGCCGCCAAGGCCTCGGCGACGCTCGCGCCCCAGCCGGCGCGCGAGCGGACATCGGGCTCTGGCGGCAGGGGGCGGGCTTCGCGCAAGGGATCGTGGTCGACGAAGCTCGCTTCGCTGGTGTGGCTCTCTTCCGTCAAAATCATCGCGACGCCGGCGACGGCCAATTTCTGGCCAATCAACTTGATCAGCTCGGCGTGCGCCAGGCGGATGAACCGGCGGTTCTCGCGCTTGCCCAAATCAATCCCTTCTTTCCAGCCCTTGTTTTGGCCGATGACCACGACCGCGGCGCCGCGCTGGACAGCCAACTTCACCACTTTCGCGGAGATTTGGTGCAGCTTGTCGCGCAGCCAACGGGCGCGCTTGGCCCGCATCCGGGCAATGGCCTTGCGATTGTGCAGGGTTTCTGAGACTTGGCGCAGGCGGTTGGCCTTTTTGAGCGGGAACTTGTCGCGAAGGTTTTCCGGCTTTGTCGATTCGGTTTTGGCCCAATCCAGTTTCTCCCGCTCCAAGCGCTTGTGCTCGTCCGTCATGTGGCCTGAAATCCACTTGTCGGCCGCGCGGTCGAACTGGTCGAGCGTCTGGTCCAGAGCCCGCGCGTCGAAGACGTCCGCGTCCTCGCCGTGTGTCCAGGCCATGGTCACAATGTTTCTGAGTCCCAGGTCCATGCCGCAAGCGCAAAAGCGGTCGCCAACCCAAAACGGGTTTTTGGCGAAGGGGGCGTCCGGCAACCCGCTGGGAAGCCAATTTTGCGCTTTGACCAGGCCCTCGATCATTTTCTCGCGCAAAGCCGGGGTGTCAGCGGCGGTCCATTCCTTGGGGAAATGCTGGGCCACGGTCGCCAAGAACGAATTCGCCGGATAATCTATTTCGACTTTCACGGAAATCCGCAAAGCGACCGTTCCGTCCTTTTGCGGAATCAGGACCACTTTGGCCAGGTCTTCCCAGGCCGGCATTTTCATGCCTTGCGGCTTTTTGCCGTTGGCCCAGCGGGCGGCTATGGCCTTCTCGGCCACGTCGCGAATGGGAAAAGCGGCGTAGGCGTCTCGGTCCGTTTTGGACAACGGCTTGAAGTGGTCAGGGTCCAGCCACAACAGGCATTTTTTGAGGCTGCTCAGATTCTCGCCGACGGCCGCGCCGGATGTCGAGCACACCAAAGCCGCGCACCGCGGCAAATGTTTGGGCGGCTTGGGCATGCCGCGGCCTTGCGACTCAATGCGCCATGCCGCGACGTTCGCCAGCCAGTCTTTGAAGCTTTTTTGGGCCAAGAAAACCGAGGCCTCGGCCATTTTCGCGGGCAGGGAGCGAAAGGCCACGGCGGCCTTGCCCGCGGATTGGGAGATCATCGCATCGGGCGCGTTTTTTGCGGCCGCGAGAAGAAGCGACGAATTGAGCAGGATTTTCCACAAGTCGCCCTGGGCGATTGTCTCGCCCAAAACCGGAAGCGTCAGGTCTTTGGGCTCGGCGTCCGAGTCCACGGCTTTTTTCTCTTTCTTGTGCGTTTTGTGTTTGCGGTCTTTGGCCTTGGCCGCGGGCTTTTTAACGGATTTTTTCGCCGTCGTCTTCAAAGAAACCGGCGCGGCCAAGGCGTCCAGGGCAACCGTCGCAACGGCTGGGCGGCCGGCGTCAATGTTCGATTCGGCGTCGATCGCGGGCTCAGCCGAAGGCTGCGCGGCCAACGCCGCCTTGGCGTTTTCGGCTTGCCGCGCGTCCCAGGCCGCTTTTTTCACGAGATGGCTCGCGGACCACTTGGCGTTTTCGATCGCGATCTGCGCGTCCCAGACATCCAGGGCCGCGGCTTCGCGCGGGCTCAGGCAATGCGCGGGCTTGCGTTTATAAGCTTGCAGGGCGGCGCCCCACTCGCAAGCGCTTTGGGCTTGCGAAATGAGCTCGATGATGGTGTTGTAGATGTCTTTGCTGTGCCGGCACAAAGCCCACGCCGCGGGCTGGACGCTTTGCGGGAGCGTCAAGTGAACGATGCGGTGGGCGTCGATGTCGGCCATTCAGGTGCTCGCGGTTGATCTTCAAGAATCATGCCATATTTCTGGATGGGTTTGTGACTATTTTTGCGTTGTTTTCCTGTCGGACGCAGGCTGGCGAGAAAGACGCGCGCCGCGGCGACAAAAACCCAGCCTTCGAAGCTCTTTTTGAGTTTGTCGGTCCGCAAGCCTATTTTGCGCGGCTCTTTGAGCCGGCGGAAAAAGCGCTCAACGACGTTTCTCTTTTTATAGAGGCAAGCGTCGTGCGGAATTGGAATTTTTCGATTCTTTTTTGAGGGAACGGCCGCCAAAGCTCCGATTTCCGCGATCGCCTCGCGGACAGGGCCTGTGTCATAAGCCTTGTCCGCGCAAATCGCCTCGGGCCGCGAAAAAGCGGCCCGCCGGCAAAGGCGAGGCCCGTGCTTGGGGTCCGAGGCCTGGCCCGGCGTGAGGAACGCCGCGACAAGCTGTCCGTTTTCGTCGGCCGCGGCGTGGATTTTGCAAGTCAGTCCGCCGTGGCTTTTGCCCAGCGCCTGGCGTTGTCGGGAAATAAGGGGCGATTTTTTGCGTTTTTGGGCGCCGGAAGCGCACGGCGCGGCTTTTGCGATTGTGGAGTCGAGGGACAGGACGCTTGCGGTGGCAGGGCCGCGGATTTTTTCGAATAATTTCGTCCACCAACCTCGCTTCGCCCAATCCAGAAAACGATCATGGATTGAGCGCCATTTCCCAAAATCGGCGGGCAAATCGCGCCACGGCGACCCAGTTTGAAGAATCCAACAGACGGCGTGAAAAAACCTTCGATTGTCGCGCGCCGGGCGGCCTCGGCCGCCTTGAATGTCTGACATCAAAGGCTCGATCAGGGCCCATTCGGCGTCGCTCGGCGCGTGCCGCCAGCGGGAAAGTTCGTTGTTTTTCTCGCTCATCACGGTCTCCTTTTGACTTTTTGGCGCGGAATTAATCCAATGAGGGGATGGTTCCAAGAGCCGAAAATTCAAGGGGCCTTAAGTGCACACGCCCTAGAAGGGGCGGATCGTTTGTGGCGCGAAAAAGACAACAAATGGCGCGTTTGTCGAGCAGCCGCGCCACTCAGCAAAGCCCGTTGGCTTGCCCGCGAGAATGCCTTGGGGGAGTGTGCCCATCACTGGCCTTTGGGGCCTATGGAGCGGGGCAACAAGGCAAGCATGAGCGCCTGGGAGTCATGCAGCGCGCGAAGGGAGTCTTCGAGCTTTTGCACCACTTTCCATTGATCGAACGACAGGCTGGGCAAATCCGAGGCCGCCAGATGCAAAACCAACGGCCGAATGTCGGCCCAGGCTCCTCCGTCCCGGTTGTCCATGGCGTCAATGGCGTCGAGGGCATCCAGAATGGCCTCGCTCACCAGAGCCATGGCCGCCTCTTGGCGGATACTGAATTTGCCTTGCGCGAGGAGCGTCGCCAATTTAAGCGAATCCGCGCGAGTCGCCAACGGCCGACAAGCAAGGACCGCGGAGGTCCACTCTGGCAAGCTGTTTTCGAGTTCCTTCATCTGCTTCAACAAGGCCAGGGCGCTCGCGCGCCGCTCTGGCGAATCCACGGGTTTGCGCCCCGGCGATCCAGGACGCGCCGAGTGAGCCCGGGCATCAGAAGAGGATGGCGCGGTGGATGGCGTTTCGGGGCGGGTGGGCGCGCTTTGGCGCCATTGTTCGCTTTGGCTGGGAATAGGCGGAGCCGGGTGAAGAAACTCAAACCGCGCGCGGGGCTCATGGCGGGTGTATGGATTCAAGGGCGGCGGAGAGTCGGCCAGCCGGTTGCTGGCAGCGACGACAACGACTCGGAGTTTGGCGAAAACCGTGACGAAAAAAGAACGCATGGCGACACAATCCAAAATTGCCGGAGCCCCCGCTCCGCGCATTTCCCAAGAATAGTCGCATGTTCGGCGTTTGGCGAGGCCTCGCGTGGAAAAAATGTGTCGAAAAGCGCGCCAAAAGGACCGCTTTTGCCTCGATTTTGAGTAAAATGGCTCTTGCGTTGGCAATGCGCCAGAACGCGCTTTCAGGAGATCGCCATGGGGATGTTCGACACCGTCAATCTTTCGTGCCCGCGCTGCGGGGAGCGCACTTCGTTTCAGACGAAGGCAGGGCCGTGCGTCTCGAACAACTACGAGCTGGCGGAAATGCCCGCGGATATCGTGGACGATTTGCAATGGAAAAATGTTCGCTGCGAGATATGCGACGCGCCGATCCATTTCAAACGCACGCTGCTGGTCGTGAAAGTCGAGGCGGTGTCGGAAAATTCTGGCGACGAGATCATTTCCGGCGCGTCGGCTTCGCAAGAAGCATTGTCGGATTTGTCAGATCGTTTCTCGAGCGAAGATGATGAGCGCGAGGAGAGCGATGGGTCGACAGGCAAAATCCTTTTGCTTTGAAAATGGCGTGAGACGGCCAAAAGCGAGGCCCTGTGGTTGTTTCAAAGTCGCGCCGCGGGCTTCGGCGGGCGAGCGAAGGCCGCGCTTTCGTCTTCCATATCCCCCTTTTTTTTGCCGCGGGCTTGCGCGACCGTCGCTTGCAACAGCGTGGATTCCTGCATGGCGAGCGCGATGTTGTCTCGCCAAGATTGCCATTCATCCGGGCCAAACGCATCGTCCGTGCCACGATCTCGCTCTTTGAGGGAAACGCCCAAAGCAGCAGGCGCGCGGCGAATAAAAAGCTCGCACGCGGCTTGGATCGCGAAATCATTCTCTCGGCCAGTGTCTGAAAGTCCCATCGCGACTTGAATGTTGACCGGGAAAAATTCGCGAGCGCCAAGCGGATTGACGGCGATTCGCGAGACCGGAAGGTGCGTTTCCTCCGCGCATTCAAACGCCAGATAGTGAATCGCCGACAAAAAATCGCGAGCCAGCGTTTGCCCGGCCTTGCGGGAAAGAACGCGCTGCGGCTCAAAGGCATCCGAAGAGATGATTGTCGAAAAAGGCCGAGGGCCGCTTGGAAGGGCCGCGATCACGACTTCGCGCTGAACGACCATTCTGTGCGTTTCGCTTTGGGACCAGCGATCGCGCCCCATCGCCACCGCTTGAAAAGTGATGGAAAAGACGCCGCCGGCGCCCAGGGCTTGCGCAAGTTGGTCATTGGCGATCGACATGGAGGCTCCGGGGCGGAAGGGGGGATTAAGAAAAAACAAAAAACAAAAAACGAAAAGATGCGTGGCCGGGGGCCGCGGAATTTAGAGCCGGCGCCCGCGCGAGGGCGTCGGCCGATCGGAATTGCCGAGCGGCGCGGAGGGACTGGCCGTCAAGTAGGCTTCATGGGCGACGGTCTCGCTCGAAGAAGCGCCGGCCGGTCGCTTGGCGGCCGCTGGCTGCGGTTGCGCGAGATTCGCCGCGCGTTTGGCCGGCGCGGATGGCGCGGTCGGCGTTGCGGATTGGGCCGCTCGCAAAACCTCTTGCAACTCGCGGCTTTCCAAAAGGGCGCGAATTCGCGTGTGATCCGCGGGGATTTTTTCAAGACGCTTCTTTTGGCTTTTCCCGAGATTTTTCGGCGCCCAATCGGCCAACTCTTCGCAATAGGGCCACGCATGCTGCTCCAAACAACGCAGAAAAAGATCCGACACCACTTGGTCTTGGCCAATCTTGCGCAAGCCAAAACCCATTTCGCGCAAAACAGACGCGCGAATGCGCTCAAAGCCCAAACTGTCGCGGCCAAAAAATTTAGAGCTGATTGAGGAGACCTGCCGCACAAAGCGACTATTGTCCAGCATGCCCACGGGCGCTGCGCTTTCAAACGCCAAAGCGCCTTGGTTGTCCCGGATCGAAGAGTCGCACAGGGCGACCATTTTTTGAGCCAAAAACGCCGAGTCGTCGCCCGGAAGCGCGTGCCACAACAAATGCAGGGCGGTTTTCCCCTCATGGTCGCGCGCGTTGGGATCCGCGCCAAAATCGACCAGCAGCTTGCACAGGCGAGCGCGTTCGAGCGCTTCGACATCCCCGTTCAAAAGAGCCACGGAAACGGGGCCGCGGCCCTTTTTGTCGCGCGCGTTCAGGTCGCTCAGCTGAGCCATGCGGCGCAAGGTGGCCTCGTCGATTTGCATCTCATGCTCGCCGGAAAGGGTGGACAACAACATCGTTTGCCCATGGCTGTTCACCGTGTTGGCGTCCAGGCCCATGTCCAGCAAGGCATTGACGACGCGCCACAGGCCCGCGCGCGCCGCGTGCGCCAAGGCGGTCATGCCGCTGTCGTCTTTCAGCGCGAGGCTCTGCGGGCTCATGCAAGAAATCAAAAACAACGCGCAGTCTTCGATTTGGGTGGGGGTTTTGCCATTGCCAATCTCGTAATGGGCGTTTTCGCACAACAACATGATGGCGGTTTGATGGTCGTCGCGCTCTTGTGCGTCAGGGTCAGAATAGGGCAAGAAGCGCCGCAACGTCGTTTCTTCGGCGTTTTCGGCGGCGACCAAAAAAGGCGTTTTCGCTTCGAAGTGCGCGCCCAGAATGTCCGCGCGGCCATTGCGCAAAGCGCAATCAATCATTCGCTGGACGAGGTCCTGAGACGTCTCCATCGCCACGGCCAAAGAAAGCGCCGCTTGAAAGCCTCGCCCAATGGATTCGGCTTCAAGGGCGCTCAAAAAAACATTTTGCGTCTCCGGGTCGGCGCCCGAAGTGGCAAAAACGACGCCAAGGGTTTCTTCGCGCCAAATTTCCACAGGGACATGCCCCGAGAGCTGCTTCTCCTTGGGCGTCTCAGGCATCGACCTCAAAAGCGGCAGCCACGGGTTGAGTTCTTCGACGGTGCGGCAATTGCCGCGCATGGCTTGGCGGACAATGCCGCGCTCGCCCAGTTGCGCCGCAAGCTGCGCGACGGCGAACGTCGCGCCCGATCCAGCCGAGTGAAGCGCGCTGGCCCAGAAAGCAAGGCGAGGGGATTCGCCCGTCGGGCGTTGTTCACCGTAAGTCGGCGTGCCGCGCTCGCTCAGGGGCCGTTTGGCGGCGACGCGCAGCGCCGCGAGGACGCGCGCCTCGCGTTCGGGCGTCGCGCCGGATCGCAAAATGGCCGAGGCGATCAGCAATTCCTTGATCGGATCCTTCGCGGGCGCCATGGTTTCCAGGCCCAACGTTTCCCAACGATGCTCTGCGGGGAAAAAGCCCCGCGGAGACGACAGCCTCGACACGACCCACTGGCGCGCGGCTCGTTGAGCCAAATTCGCGAAAAAAGATTTCGGCGGCAACGGACGCGCGTCGGCGGTGGATTCGTCAATCGGGCGGGGCGGTTGCGGCTTGGGCATCGATGATCCTGAAAAATTGAGCGGCGCGCGATTGGGCGAAGCGAAACGCGGATTGCTCGCGGCGTGGCTGCATTTTGGTTCTCGTGATTATACCGCGCGCGCGGAAACGCCACAACAGGCCAAAAGCCTCGTTCGAATGCCCAACGAGCGGAAAGGCGCGCGAGCCGGATTGCTTCCTCTTCTCTGCGGGCGTAAAATAGAGGCTCTCGACGCCCTGTGTGCGGGCTTGTCCATCTTTCGCGAACGCCAAGGCAGCTCATGCAAGAACACCCGCCAATCCACTGGCTTTTCAAAGCCGCCCAAGACGGCGACTTGGCGGCCTTGCGCGCGATCATCGCGACGCAAGCCGCGCCAGCGGGCGCCCAGTGGCCAGGGCCGGCCCAAGGAGGGCCGTTGGCCGTGCCCCGGGGGTTCACGGCGCTGACGGTGGCCGCGAGCCGGCATCACCTTGACTGCGTTCGATTTTTGCTTTCAAAAATGACGCCCGCGGAGACAGACCTGTGCAATGAGCATGGCGACACCGCGATTTCCATGGCCGCGTTCAAAGGAGACGCCGAAGCGCTCAAGCTGCTGCTCGCGAAGGCGAATCCAAATGGCGCGAGAAATGGCGGCTCTCCCTTGATCAGCGCGGCGCGCATGGGGCAAATCGACTGCCTGCGCGTGTTGTTGGCGGACACAAGGACTGCGGCTGATCGGCAAGACGCAAAGGGCGACACCGCGCTGGATGGCGCATTGGGCGCGGGGCACTTGGATTGCGTGGGGATTTTGGCGCCGTTTTTCCCTTTGGCGACCCTTCGGCGGCAATTCCAGAAAGCGTTGCTGACGCAGCAGTGGGGCAACCTGGATGCCCTGAGCCCATTCGTTTCCGTCGAGGAATGCGAGAAAGCCGTGGAGGAGTTTGAAAAATCGCCGGAGGCCGGCTTATCGCTGTTGGGCCATGCGAAGCGGAGGATCGAAGTTCGCGATCTGGAAAACGCCATTCGCGGCTCAGGCGCGGAGAGGGACAAAAACCCCGTCTCAGAGAACGTCGCGAGCCTTTCAGAAGAGAGCGCCGCCTCGCCCCGGACGGAGAAAGCCAGCGAAAGCGCCATGACGCGCGCGCCGCGCGCTCCTCGATCCCTGTGAAAAATAAATGACAAAAAACGCCGCGCCATTGTGGGTTTCGCAGGAGCCCGGCAACCCCAATGGGTTGCCGGAGGATTTGTTGTTTGCGGGCGGCTCCGCGGAAAAAGAAGGGCGCGAGGCTCTGACAAGGCCTGTGATCGCTTGGATCGCGGGCGAAACTCTGGCTACAGAGATGTTTTTCTCCGCCGCCCGCGCCTCCAAAGATGAACGTGCCATGGGCGCGCTGGAAAACGCGTGGAAAAGATTGCAAGAAGCATTGGCGGTGGGCGTGGAGCAAGGATTTCTGAATGACGAATTAGCGAAAAAAGAAGAAGAGAAAAAGGCTTTTTTTGCGCTGGTGAATGCGGTTGTCGGTGGATGGAGGGAGGGCATTGCGTTTTTGGCGCCATTGGCGGACACGAAAAAAGGGCGATCGAATTCAGGAAAGACAATCCTTGGGGTCGCCGCCAAAGCCGTGTCGGCGCCTGGGGGGACTCTTGATTTGTTGTTGCCTTGGGCCGACGCCAAGGCGCAGGACAAAGAAGGCCGATCGGCCCTGATGATCGCCGCAGAGGCCGGAAACCTTGTGGCGATCGAGCGTTTGTTGCCGCTGAGCGACGTGGCCGCGGTTGACCAGTATGGCCGGGACGCATTGATGCACACAGTCGCCGGACGACCGGGAGAAAATCAGGAAGAGGCCGCTCGCAGGTTGGCCACGGTGTCGGATTTGGGGCTGCGGGACGACCACGGAGCCAGCGCGTTGCGTCTCGCGGCCTCATCCGGCGCAAAGAAAGCCCTCGCCGCGCTCATCCCCCTGCAAGGCCTGGACGCCGCAGGCGCTCCTTTGCCGGAATTGGCCGTGGCGGCCGAGCGTGCCGCCGGCGTTTCGCATGAAGCGAAAATGCTGTTTTTGCCTTGGCTGGCGCTGCCGGCGTTTGAGCGAGCGTTGCGCGAAATGGTGTACATGGCGGTGGGGCTGAATGACGGGGAGAAAACGCTGGCGGCGCTGGCTCCTTTGGCAAAAGGGATGAAACGAGCCTCTCGGGGGGAGCCAGACAAGCATTCAGCGACGTTTCCCAACGCAGACACGGCGCTGGATTTGGCGTTTTGGATGGCGTTGTCGCGAAAAAAATGGCCCAAAGCGGATGTCTTGTCCATGAATTCGCCTCCCGATTTGTTTCGCCTGGCAATTCGGACCGGATATCTGACCGCTGAAAATCCGGCGAGTCTGCTGCCGATGAGCTTCGCGCGCCTGGAAAACGAGACTCTGCGAGAGGCTATGCAAGCAGCTCACGCGACGCCGAGAGAAAGCGTGGCGCGGGGTGAAAGCCAAGAGTCGGCGATGGCCGAAGAGAAAAAGACAGCGTCGCGCCGGCGGTTGTGAAAGCGGAGAAGAACTCCGGCGACGGGAAGTCAAAGGCGGCGAGAGGATGAGGAGGGCCGAGCTCGCGGTTGTGTCGCGTCTTGCGTGTCCAACCCGCGGAGACCGTCAAAATCGGCGCCAGAAAAGCCTGGCGTCGCGGTGCCCCCAAGCGACAGGGTCTGGGCCAGCTCAATCGATTCCAACAGCGAGGTCGAGGCGGCTTGCGCCAAGGCGTGGCATTGGTCTTCGCTGGCGCCATAAGGGGCGTCAATGACCATGCCCAGGGCGGCTCGGGCCAAAGCCGCTTCCAGGGCGTCGCATGACTGGCGAGGGAAATGGATGCCGCAACCCTCGGAAAGGATCACAGTGACGCGAAGATCGGCGCGAAGCGGGGCGTTTGCGCGTTGAAAAAATTCAAAATGGAACGCCGTCGATTCGATTTTGCTCGAAAAAGTCGTCCGAGCCTCATCCAGCGCCGCTTGAATAGCGTCTCGCAAAGCGTTGGCTTCGCTTGCAAAGCGGCTGGCGTCAGTGTCGGCGGGCGCCGTCAGCGCGATATTTGGGCGCGGAATGAAAACGGAATTTCTGAGATTTGCGCGTAAAGGGCCAACGAACGTTTGGATCGTGAGCATGGCGGGCAAGCCGCCCCGCAGAAGCTCCGCGAGAGGGTCAAGCCTGGATTCGTGAACATCATTCGCGGGCTGGCCGTTGAGGATGTCCGGGTGGACCGTGGTTGGCATGGCGTGAAATCGGCGTTCAAGGGGAACGGAGGGGACTTAAAAGTCGCGAGCATTTGCCTCTGGCGACCCTTCAAGGGGCATGGAAAAGAATTGTATCAAAAAAATCGCCGCGGAAAGAGAAAAAGAGGCTCTGGAAATATAGGGCGCGCAACCGCAGCCTTGCGGACTTGATGGCAATGATGGAAAATAAAGGCAAGAGCCGCGCCTCGCGGTTTTTGACATTCAAGGCCTTCGTGAAAAACCCCCTCCCCTCCATGGCGTCGTTCGTCAAGATCGTCGCCTTGCGCCAGCCCGCGAATTCGCAGGCGGATTGGGATCGCGTCGCTCGGCGATTGCGCCAAGCCATCGCGCAGGAGCGAGTCGGCGAAATACGCGCGCTCATGAGGCGACACGGTCCGGCTGTCGCGCAACTGGACTTCGCTCCGGAAGTGGTGGATCGGGGGCTTCGTGGATTGTCATGGCCGGGCCGGGCCGTCAAGGCGTGCGAAAAAAAGGAATTTGTGGCGGGGCTCGAGATTTTTTGGCCCCACGCCGACAAAGAGGCTCGAAATGGAGCCGAGCGAACCGCCTTGCTCGACGCGCTGGATGACGGGCATTTGGCTTCTGCGCGCGTGATGCTGGAGGGCTCTGATTTGCTTGCGCGCGACAGTCAGGGCAAGGGCGTGATCGCCCATTTGTTCAATCAGATGGACCGAGCCACGGCCTTCGAGACCCTCAATGAGCCTCTCACGCGGGACGCGTTGATGATGGTGTTCACGGTGCTGGAGCGCGCGGAGAAACTGCCGTTCGCGCAGTCTCACGAGATTTTCGCAAGCGCGTTGCGCAACGGGAAAATTGCGCTGTGCGGCAACGAGGACGGTTACGGGCGGTTGTCGGAGCCGACTCAGGAGAAAATGAAGTCCCTTGGTTTTTGGCAGGCGTTGGAGAGCCGCGGCCCAAAGCATGCAGACGTGGCCGCGTTGTTGAAGGAATTTGGCGGCGCGCAGCAGCCGGAGCCGATTCAGGAGGTTTTCGCCCAATGGGAAGCGTGGCTGATTCGGCGAGAGGTGGATCGCGTGAGCAACAAAGACGCAAAAAATCGCTCCGCCAACGTCACGCCGGAGCGTGCGGCTGAAAATTCGCTCAACGCCGAGCCTGTGGACAAAAATGAGGTGGATTCGCGACTCACGTCGCAAGCCGGCGCGCGAGCGAAATCAAAGCGCTTGTGATTTCAGCGAACCAATAATCCGGGCGCCCAGGCCCTGGCTCTCGTCGCCATCCGCAGCAAGCGATGCTCATTCGAAACCAGAAAGAGCCACGCGACGGCGAAAAAAACGATGAATCAAAGGCGGGGCGTTCGATTCAAGGGCAAGGAGCGATCCCCCGCTTGCGGACGGCCAAGGCCGCCATTGTCCTCACCGCGCAGAGCGCGCGCGACGACGGTTTCGCGCAACTGAACAGCCTCAACAATGGCGCGCAAAATCGAGCACGTTTCGCCTTGCGCCTCAGCCGCCGCGCAGGCGTCCGCAATCAATGACCAGTGCCGCGCGGTCAATGGAAGCCAGGTTTGGAAGCGTTCCATTTGAAGGAGAAAAGAGGCAGGTTTGTGTCCGAACTTGTCAATGGCTTTCGCTTGCGCGACCAAGCCTTTTGAGAAAGCGCCGAAGGCGTTTGGCTCCAAAACCCGGGCCGAAAGCATAGGGCGCATGTCCTCGCAAAAGAAACCCAGGCGCGCGAGAAACGACAAATCGTGGCTACCGTCAGCGAGATGGCGGCTGTTTGGAAGGGCGCCCGACGGCGACTCGAACAGGGAGGACCAAAAAGCAGGCGTTCGCAAAGCCTCCTCGCGGTGCTTTTCGCCCAATGCGGTCCACATTCCGGTCCAGGCAGGGCGTTCATGCTCAGAAAGCCCCCAATTGGCGGAATTGAAGCCATGCAGCAAAGTCTCTCTGACGATGGCCTCCAAAACAGGCGTGGCCATTGGCGCGGGCTGTCGATCAAGGCACGCGCCAATGGCGATCATTGCCTCGAACAGGCCGTCCTGGCCCGCGAAGCTCATGATCTCATGCAGGGCGCTTTGCGAGGGCCTGCGTTCTTGCGCGTCGCGAGCGAACATTTCGTCGCCGTGAACGGTGATCACGCGAGACAAAAAAGCGTCGGTTTCCGCTTGCGCTTGGGGGCCGAAATTGCGCGCGGATCCGTGCGGCGGCTCCACGGGATGCAGGGCCGCGAAATGATGGGCCGCAAAATGGGCAAAGTGGAATGCCAAAACCGCGTCAAGGGGCAGCGCCGCCCGCAAAAGAGAGTCGCCTTCGGGGCCGAGAGCCGCCAAGGGCGCCCATCGCGCAAAGTCGAAATCCTGAGGGTGATTGAAGGGCATCGCGCGGCTCAATGAATGGAAAAAAGGTCCGCATATTATCGCCCAAGGCCGGCGGCGCGGCAAGCAAGGAATCGCGGGGGCGGGATGCGTTCCGCCGCCGGCTTGAATCGCGGTGAAGTGTTTGTGAATTTATTCACGCCGCCTAAAGTCGCCGACGCTTCGCGAGGGGCCCGTCCGCGGCAGGCAGAATGGCCTCCTGTGTGGCGGTTAGGCCCATTTTGGCCATTTCTTCGCGCAGTTGCGTCGATTCAATTCGGGCCACGACACCGGCGAATTCTCCTTCCCAGGCAATGATGGCCGATTCGTCAATGTTCGCAGATTCCGCCGCGGCCGCAAGTTGGCGAACGTGCGACAAAAGGCCGTGCGTTTGGTCGCCGCTTTCGCTCCAGGATTGGGTCTCGACCCAATGGATGGCGCGCTCCGAGGCTGAGCCGGAAATAGAGGAAAGGGCCTTCAAAAAAGAATCGCGCTCGGCTTCTTTGGCCTGAATGGGCCATTTGCTCGCCGCCAAAAAATCAAAAACGGCGGCCCAGGCTTGGCGCTCCTCGCCGGCCAACGGCAACGGCTCGCTGGCGTCGGTGTTTTCCCCGTGCAATCCGACCCGTTCAGCCCCCGAACTTTGCGCAGACAATGTCCACCCCAACGCAATGGTGGCGGGAATCGGATGTGGAACGACAGACGCGCGAACTGGCTCGTCGCTCAAAGACCGCGCCCGATCAAGACGCGCGCGCAGCGTGTCGACAAGGGTTTGCGGGTCTGCGATGGATGCGAGGCCGTCAATGGAAAGCGAGCCTGCTTCGCCTGGCCCCAAACTGTCCGCCGCGGCGCGCGCGAGAGGGGCGGGCAGCGCTTGCAGGGAAACGCGTTCCGCTCGGGTCAGCGTTTGCGTGTGTTGTCGGCAGGCCGCCCACGCCTGGGAAAAAGCCAGCAAGCTTTCTCTTTGCGCGCCAACCCAAGACGCGTCAGGGAATATGGGCGGCAATTCATCGACGGCGGCATGGGAGTCCGCAATGCCGTCAATATGTCGGCCGCTCTTGATGGGTTGCTCGCATGCAGCCCAGAGGATTGAGGCCGCAAGCGCCAGCGGCTGCGCGTTGTCTTGCGCGTCAGCGCCTTCTCCTGCATGGGCGATCAATGCCTCGCGAGTCAATGCGCCGCGCAGTTCGTTGAATTGACGCGCCCAATGTTTTTCTTGAGGGCCGCCCTTGGGTGGCGCACGGCCGCCCTCGCGCATAAAGTCACTGAATTGAATCGCCGCGTCGCGGACTCCGCGAGCGAGGGCGCGCGCCAAGGCTTGCTCGTCGCTCATGGCGCGCGTGTTTTCCGCGCCGCCCGCGTTGGCTTCGGCGGCCACCGTGGGGGAACCAAGCAGGGAGAGCAGCCCGCGAGCCAAAGATAAAGCCTCGGCCTGGCTTGGCCAACGGTGTTCATCGGCCGGAACGCGGGCTTGCGCTTGAATCGCCGCGTGCATCATTTGGAGAACCCAAGCCTTGGCCGGGCGCTCTGAAAGGTTTTGGCCGCCAGATGCGCTCCAAGAAGGGCCGTCCGGCGCTGGAATCCACAAAATCCCCCGATGGGCCTTCTCCGATATTTTGTCAAGCGCAGACGCCAGCGCGCTTTGCTCTTGCGCTTGATCGTGGCTCGCGTTGAGAATGAAATCTGCCGCCGAGCGGTTCTGGCGATCAAAATCGACGCCGCGAGTGTTTTCCGAGCTCCATTTGCTGGTGTCGTAAGACCACCGAGTCACCACGTTGATCGCGAGATCGTGCGGCACGCCGCCTGCCGTCAAGCTGGCGATAATGGGCAATTTAGAGGTGATGTCAGCGCCGAAAAAAGTGGGCGCGGCGGCCCAGGATTGCTTATCGGACAACCCTTGTTGACGGGCTTTCGCATTGATGGCTTCGCGCAATTGCCCCCAGATCAAGCAGCCCGCGTCGGCGGGCCAGGACTTCGCGGCCTCATCCGTCGCCAACGTCGATGCCGCGTGAACGAGAGGCAAGACTTTGATGAACAAGGAAATCGCCTCTTTTTGATCCGTGATTTTGCTCCCCGTCTGCGACATGGCATGCTCGACCAAAGGCCGCAAAACTTGTTGTCCATAGCCATCCGCTCCGCCCGCGGCGGCAATGGATGCGTTGAAGGCGATTGGATCAAATTTGCGCATGGCGTGTTCGTCTCGTCGTTTTGGAGCCGTGAATAAAAAGAGCGCGCTCGCGAATAAGCCTTTTTGGGCTTGAGGAATGCGCGGATGGGCGAAGAGAAACGATGTTATTTTAGCGCGGGGTTTGAAAACCAGCAAGTTTTGCGCAAATGAAAGGGCCAAAAGAGGAAAAAATAAAATGGTTGCGTTCAAAACACACAACCTTGGAAAGAATCGCATTCGGGTTGCTCATGCGGAGCAAAAAAGGGGATAATTGGAGAAGCGAAACATCACATCAACGGCGAAATTGAGGCAGAGGAGGCGCGAATGGCGGCAAAGAGAGGGGGGCCAATCGAAGGGGAAAGGGCTGATGCCGCTCAGGAAAAGCCCGCGTTGGCGTTGGCGCAGATCGCCTCAGATTCAAAGACGCAAGAGATGGCTTCATCTCAAATCGCCGTTGTTCGCGCTCGCCGGGCGGCCGAACAAGACGCCAACGCGGATTTTTCCGTGATGGCGGAAATGACGACGCTGTTGCGGCGTGGAACTTCCCGGAAATTGACCGTGGCGCAGGCGTGCCGGGTGCGAACGTTGGCGACAAGGGTGGATTTGAAGGCGTTGAGAGTCAGCGAAGGCACGCGAGACTTCTCCGCCAATGAGCTGAAAAATCCCCTCGGATGGGCCGCGGCGGGCTTGCATCAACATATGTTGCGTTTTCTCGCTGAACGGTGCGACTTGGAGGCCAAGAAGGGGAGTCATGGGCGCACGCCTTTGCTGAGCGCGGCGGCCGCGGGGAAACTGGACAGCCTCAACACTCTTTTGGCGTTGGGGGCTGACCCGGGCGCGACAGACGAGCGCGGAGAAACGGCGTTGATGCTTTGCGTCCAGCGAGCGGGCATGTTCAGCCCTTCTGGCAAAGAATGCTTTGACGCGCTGCTGCCGGTGTCGAACGCGCTCGCGCGCAACGCAAAGGGGCAAACCGCGTTGATGATGGCGGCCGCGGAGGAAAACGATCATTTTTTCGAAAAGTTGTTGCCGTCGAGCGACGCCAGCGCGATCGGCGAAAACGGCGAAACCGCCATGACCGCCTGTTTGAGGCAGATTCGAGACGAAGATTTTTCAACCGAGATGGTTTTCCCTCGACTGAAAGAATTGGCGAAAAAAGCCTCCGGAGAGGCCTGGGCATCCAAGGCGAAAACGAACCTTGGGCACTGGCATGGCCCGCTGGACATCGCCGTTCAGGCGGGGGAGGAGGGGGTCGCTCATTGGATGCTGGACCAAAAGCTGGATTCAGAGGATTGCGGCAACGCGTTGACGCTGTGGGTGTTCGCGGGATACCAAGAGCGCTATCCGGACCCATTGCCTTTGGCGCGTCGCTTGGTGGAGCGAACCCGGGATTTGGGCGCGCGTTGGGCTCTTCCGGCCATTGGGCAATCCATTGAAAATGTCTGGGCCGGCGGTTGCGCAAGCGCGTTGGAGGTGCTCAATCACCGTTTGGACGCCAACGAGCCCAACGACCCTGATCGCTGCTGGGCCCTGGCGGACTTGATCGCGTCGGCCGACCCATCGCAACGCTGCGCCAAGGAGATTTGGGAATACGGAGGCCCGGAACGCTTGCCGCGATTGGCCGCGCGCGTCGAGGAAGAAATTCTGCGGCAGGTTGTGGCGCAAGCGAGCCAAAAAGGAAGCGTTGCGCAAGAGGGGGCTTTTGAGCGGCCAATGGCGGGGGCGGCAACCGATGCGGGGCGCTCCGCCACGGCAGCCGTCGGGCTCATGAATGCTCGCGACAGAGGCGTCCGCGCCGCGACGCGCCGGCTCTGAGCACGCTGACGGCCCCGAGGGATCAAATTCGGCGAGGATTCGAGGGCGCCAGGGGATCAGGGTCCTCCGGGTTGGCGGTGGAGCCAATGCCGGCATCCCGCGCCAAATCAATCGCTTCAAGCCGCGCAGCGGACACGGGCGCGCATTTTGCCGCGAACTCCAGGAGGGTCGCTTGGAGTTGATCGTCAGGGACCGCCGCAAGAAGAGCGTCCAACAAGCCGAAGCTCGCGCTCGAGATCAAATGGTCAAGCGCCGTGCGTCCTTTGTGATCGCGTTGGGAGATGTCGGAAAGAGGAGCCAGAGCCCGCGCGTCGGACTCATACCGTTGGGTCAGGGCGAACATCAAGGGCGTGAGACCCCAATTGTCTTGCGAACGCGTAGCCTCGGGAGGGCATTGCGCAAGGATTTTCAAAAAAAGATCGGGAACGCAACTTTTGGTGGCCAGATGAAGCGGCGTTCGGCCATCTTGCGGGTTGGCGGCCAACAAATCAGTGGCCCGCATTAGGCCAGGCAGGCATTCTTCACTGGCCTCCGCGATCGCGATGTCCAGCGCCGTGCGCCCCTCGTTGTCGCGCAGGTCGCAATCCGAATCGGGAATCAATAAATTTGTTTTCTGGGCGTCTCCGGTTTCGGCGGCGAGCATCAAAGCGGTGCGCCCGTCGTTGTTTTTCACGTTGGCTCGCAAGCCGGCGCCCAACGACAAAATCATGGCCATGAAATCGTGGCCAGGCGAGCAAACGGCTCGCATCAGGGCCGTTGTCCCTTTTTGATCTCGAAGATTCGGATCGAGAGCGGGGCAAGCGAGAAGGGCCCGCGCGGCGTCAGCCTGTTGCTGGATTACGGCGCCATGAAGGGCGGTTTGCCCCTGGTTGTCTTGCGCATTGGCATCGGACAGAGGGAGGAGCGCTGCGATAGCGTCGGCGTTGCCGCGTCGCACCGCCAGCATCAAAGGCGTTTCCCCGTTGTTCAGGCGCGCGCCATCCGGAGCGCAAAAAGCGGCGAGCCATGAAATGGATTTGGGGCGATTGTGTTGCGACAAGAGAGCCATTGCGCTCCAATCCAGATCGGAGCCTTTGCCGCCGGAGCGCGCTGAAACGTCTGAAAGAGGCGCAAGGAACCGCAATGTGGACAGACATTTTTCATCCTCATCGGCGCGGCCATAAGCGGAATTCTGATGGGTTGAGCATGCGCTCATAAGAGCTGTGCGCCCCGCGCCATCCGTCTCCTGTGGATCAAAGAACGGCAAAGCAAGGCGTATGGTTTCCAAATCAAGGGAACCAGCAGCTAAATGAAAAACCGTCTGCCCGGCCCATTTCCCTTTTGCGCGAAGGGATCGGTCTGTGAGCGGCAGAAGAAGAGCGACCGCTGCAGCTCGGCCATGCGCAGCGGCATACGACAGCGCGGTGATGCCGTCTTCGTCCTGGTGCGATGGGTTGGACATCGGCAGAAGAAGCTGTAAGCATCTCGTGTCCTCGCCGTGGAAAACGGCGGCGGCCATCAAAAGGGTCCGGCCATTGATTCTGGTTGCGTCTCCCTCGACGTCAAGGCTGGAAAACGGGCTGAATTGCGACAAACAATCCAGGGAGCCGCCTCGCGCGGCATAAAAAACCGCGGAAAGGCCTTTCTCGTCGGTTTGCCGATCATCCGAAACGAAGAGGAGAGCCTTCACGCATTCCGCCTGGCCCGCTCGCGCGGCCATCATCAAAGGCGTCATGCCGCAACATGCGTCGCCATCTGAAAAATAGGGCTATCCGGATTATCGTGTGGAAAGTTTTTGGAGAAATCGGACAAAGGGGCTGAAAACAAGAAAAAGGCCTTGATCCAAGCCGCGAACACGTGTAAATTCAAACCGTCCGTCAAACATTTCGCCCATCTCAATCCACGCCATTCACTTCGGGAGGCCCATGAAGAAAAGCAAAGCCGCTCCGAAGCCGATCTCGGAATGCCTGGCTCGCTTTCGCGACAAGAAGAAGCGCGTGGCGCCGGCGAAAGACGCCGAAGTGGTCAAGGCGCATCGCGTGCGGATCGTCAACCTGACGAAGAAAAAAGAGTCGTTCCTCAATTTTATCCATGGCCGCCTGGCGACGGAGGCCGAGCGCGTCGCGGCTTTCCAAATGGATCTGTGGGAGCGCGACGGCAAAATCCCCAGCCTCGCGGGGAAGCACAAGTTCGCGAACCTGCCCGGGTCCTGTTTGGGCCAGGGCCTCTGGGCGCAAGTCCGGGGGCAATTGAAGTCCTGGCTCTCCAACGCCGAAAACGAACTCGTCCGCCTCATCCGCCAAGCCTCGCAGCCGGGCGCCAAGCACCGGCTGACCAAAGTGGCGGCTCTCGCGCGCAAGCGCCAGGAGCGCCTGGCGAAAGGCGAGCCCGAGACCGACTACGACGCCGCGACCCGCAAGGGCCAACAACGCAATCGCCGCGAATTGGCCCAGATCGCTTGGCTCGACGCCCAGCAAGCCCCCGTCGAAAAGGCTTTTGTGGCCTTCCAGGCCCTGGGGCTGGACCAGGAGGCCGCCAGGAAATCCCTCTACGCGGCGATGAAAACCTCCGCGCGCCGGATCGGCGCTTCGAATCCCACCGAATCGGAGGCCCTCGTCCGCGCGCTGTGGGTGTATGTCCTCGATCGTTTTTCGGCTCCCTCTTGGAAAAACATGCCGTGGTGGGTCCATCCGGGCATGAGCGAGGCGAAAACCGAGGCGCAGCTCACGGCCAAGGCCAAGCCCGCGAAATCGACGAAGCCCTCGAAGGCTCGTCGCGAGAGCCCGCGCCGGGCGGCGCAGCGCAAAAAGAAGCAAGACTCGC